>Ga0209199_1000106_pt1 | contig 132729 bp, 126 predicted proteins | sample COGITO_mtgs_1105_7_FD_184805 | JGI IMG/M metagenome (GOLD analysis project Ga0209199, IMG submission 184805) | Pelagic marine microbial communities from North Sea - COGITO_mtgs_110523 (SPAdes) (version 2) | ecosystem: Environmental > Aquatic > Marine > Epipelagic ... | reverse complement strand
CTAGAGATTTATACAATGAATTGATTTATAATATTCTTAAATAGCCCTTTGCGAACTCAATTTTAACTGCTCATTAGTGTAGTCTATTGCTCTAGACAAAAGATTTTCCAATTCTTTTTTTACTAGCTCTATGGGAAGATTATTAATTAATATCCGATTATGGAATACCCACATCACAGATTTTGAAACATGCTTTTTGTGTTGCGTTAAAGATTGCCAAGATTCCATTAAAACTTTCTTCCAGGTTCTGCTAGGGGGTTCTGATAATAAAAAAGGAACTTGATACAAAATATGGGGTGTATCTAGAGACACTCTGATTTCAGTGATTAAAATCCGTTTGATTTGGATCTGTTGTGGGGTGGAAATGAATTCAATTCTTCCATCTGTAGGTGTGTTCATAATGTCAGCAATTTGGGATTGCAGCTATAAATATATTAAATTTTTATTTAAACGTATTTTACGTTTTAATTTTCAATTGTTCGCCGTGCAAAAATAGCAGCACCAATAATACCTGCATTGTTTTTTAGTTCAGCGCCTTTGATCGGGGTTTGTAAGTCAATATACTTTTCAAATTTCTCAATTTTTTTACTGACGCCACCACCAATAATAATAAGGTCGGGATTGAATGATTTTTCGACATGGTTCAGAAAGAAATTTACGCGTTTTGCCCAAGCTTTAAAACTCCATTCTTCACGTTTTCGTGCAGAATCTGCTGCAAAAGCTTCCATAATATCGCCTTTTCGACCATACATACGCCCCAATTCAAAATTGGATAATAATTGACCATTAAAAAACACACCCGAACCAATTCCAGTACCTAAGGTTATTGTAATCACTAAGCCCATTTGGTTTCTACCAACTCCAAACTCCATCACACCCATAGCTGCTGCATCTGCATCATTTACAATATAAAAGTCATGACCAGTTTTAGTTTTAAACAACGCATCTACTTGTGTGTATTGCCATGATTTATCAAGATTGCCATACTGAATCACTTTGCCATTTTTTATTACTGTTGGAAATGAAATACCTACAGGACCTTTCCAATTAAATTGTTCTATAAACGTTTTTAGTTCATTAGCGATACGTTCTGGAGTAGCTGGTTTTGGTGTTGGTATTCGAAGTCGGTCGCTTAAGAGTTCTCCAGTTTCAGTATCTACAATAGCCCCTTTAATTCCAGTGCCTCCGATGTCTATGCCTAAAATTTTCATTTGTGTGTGTTATAAATTAATCTGTGATTTCTTTGAGTCGTTCTCGAAAATCATATTGCAAATCTTCGTGTAATTTTATAATTTTTTTCTCAATATTTTCAACCTGCTTTAAATAGATATTTGTGAGAGTGACATTGTTTTTTATTGAGGGTTTAAATGTTTTGAGTTTGTAACAATAGTAGAGCAGGAGTTCAACTTCCGTTTCCTTACTGTTTGAATAGCGCGCATGTTTTTTGAGCATTCGTAAAATTTTACGTACACTTTTTTTAATGTAAAAATAACTTTTGGTGTTAATATCTTCAAATAAAAAATCCACTTCTTCTTTAATTCCTTCAATATAATAAGCTTCATCTTCAGATTCAAAAAGTAAATAGGTGAGCAACTCTTTGTTTTCCAATTTAAATCGTGCCAATCGCAGACAGAGCGTCTTTAAATCTTCTGAATTTAGGGTTTCTAATTCTTTTTTGAGTTGTACAACAGTTGCTGCTTTCATAACGGTTGTAATAATACAATTTTTATAGAAGCAACGCAAATAAAGTCAGAAAGCCTAACAGAAATTGATTTGATGATGTCTATTGAAATTACTCTTAAATAATCGTATTTTTGCAGCCTTATGGATTCAATCACCCAAATAGTTTTAGGTGCCGCTTGTGGCGAAGTAGTTCTCGGAAAAAAAATTGGCAACCGTGCTTTGCTTTTTGGTGCTATTGGCGGTACCATTCCTGATTTAGATGTTTTTGTCGGCAAACTTTTGTTTCATAACGAAATCGATGCGATGGCGTTTCATCGTGGGTTTATGCATTCGTTTTTGTTTGCTATTATGGCTTCTATTGGTTTTGGTTTGCTCGTGTTTTGGCTCTACAATAGAGGGAAACGTTATGGAATGACCACTCAAAAACAATGGATATGGTTGTTTTTTGCGTCTATTTTTACACACCCTATTTTAGATTCGTTTACAGCTTACGGGACCCAATTATTCGCACCGTTTTCAAATTATAGAGTTGCCTTTAATAACATTGCTGTGGCCGATCCTATATACACGCTTCCTTTTCTAATCGCCCTAATTATAATGATGTGTTTCAAACGTACATCAACTAAACGGCGTTTGTTTTTACAGATAGGATTAGGGGTAAGTTCGTTGTATATGCTCTTGACATTTGTAAACAAATACCATGTAAACAACGTGTATAAACAAGCATTGGCAGATCAACAGATTGATTATTTGCGCTTTCAAACACAGCCCACCATTTTGAATAATATTTTGTGGTACGGAATTGCTGAAACTACCGATGCTTATTATATGGGGTTTTATTCGATTTTAGATTCTGAGCCCACAATAAAAAAATGGCATAAACTCCCAAAAAACCATGAATTGATTGAAGGAATGCCTAAAGATCTGGAAACACTTGCTTGGTTCAGCGACGGTTACTACAACTTGAATCCAATGGATAAGTCTGATACATTTTTATTCAAAGATTTACGCTATCCATTAATGGATGAAAGTGATCCAAATTCCTCAATTTTTAAATTCACCATTACTAAATCCAACGACCGATGGGAAGCCGCACCTTTTTATGTTTCTGATATTAATGAAGGCGCGAGAGCTGCATTTTGGGCGCGCCTTAAAGGGATTTAAGACAATACACCTACAGTTTTCATGCATGCCTTCATTTCTTGGTATGTGCGTCCGATATCATTATCTAAACCAATTGAAAACCGTATCAATCCATGACTCAGTCCCATGGCTTTTTGTTCGTCTTCAGGAATTTCAGAAGACGTAGAACTTCCTGGCGCACTAAATAACGTTTTATAAAAGCCTAAACTTACGGCTAGATAGCCTAAGTTTTTTTCTTGCATAAGCTCCATTAGCGCATTAGCGTTTTCTAAACGACCAACATCGATTGACAGCATGCCTCCAAATCCATATTCTGTATTCATCATAGATTTAAAAAGCTCGTGTGACGGATGAGATTCTAGGCCAGGATAAACGGCTGTTATACCATCATTCTCGAACTTTTCAGCCAAATACAAGGCATTAGTACTGTGTTGTTTCATTCGAATATGAAGTGTTCTAAGATTTTTGAGTATAGACGACGCTGGACGGCTGTCCATTGTTGAACCAAATAGCATACCAGCTCCATCAATTACACTTCTCAAACTATCAATCATATCTTGTGTCCCGCAAACTACACCTCCAATAGTATCACTCGACCCATTGATAAATTTTGTTAGGCTGTGAATGACAATATCTGCACCCAATTCATTAGGAGAAATCGATAAGGGTGAAAATGTGTTATCAACCACTAATTTTAAATTATATTTTTTCGCAAGTGCTGACAATTTCTTAATATCAGCCACTTCTAGAAGTGGATTGCTAACCGCCTCACAATACAAAACTTTAGTATTTGGAGTAATTGCAGTTTCAACACGGTCTAATCGAGTGATATCTACAAAACTTGTTTTGATATTAAGTTTAGGCGCAAAGTTTTTTAGAAAAGCATAGGTGCCTCCATAAATTGTGCGGCTGGACACAATATGATCGCCTGCTGCACAAAGTTGCATGAGCACTGCCGTGATAGCCCCCATTCCAGATCCAAATACAGTAGCTGTTTCAGTACCTTCCATAGCTGCAAGTGCTTCACCTAAGTATAAATTTGAGGGTGTCGTGTGCCGTGCATATAAATGACAACCCTCTGAGTTGCCCTCAAAAGTGTCAGACATTGTTTTGGCAGAAGTGAAGGTAAAGGTCGTCGCATCCGAAATGGAAGGATTTACGCCTCCAAATTCTCCGAAATATTGTAAATCTTGTATATTGTTTGCAGGTTTAAAACCCATGATCAGTATATTTTATTATGAATTCAAATTTCAACATATTTAGAGTTATAAACAATAACTTTGTGTAATTACAATAAATAAATCTATAAATTTACATTTATATAGATAATAAATTTATATTTTTGAACTAAACTATTTTTAACTAGAAAATTATCCAAAATGAAATTAGATTCTGTTGATACCCAATTGTTAAATTTTCTTCAAAAGGATGCAAAACAAACCAACAAAGAATTGGCATCAAAACTTGATATGTCGGTAACAGCAGTTTATGAGCGCATAAAAAAATTAGAGAAAGCGGGTATTATTGATCACTATGTTGCCTTAGTAAATAAACAAAAAATAGGTAAAGCGTTTGTGGCATTTTGTCATATTAAGTTGGTCAAACATTCACAAGATCTTGTGACTCAATTTGAAAAAGAAGTCGCTACCATAGAAGAAGTTTTAGAGGCTTACCACCTAAGTGGAGATTATGATTACCTTCTAAAAGTACACGTAAAAGATATGGCAACTTTTCGAGAATTTATGGTGAATAAACTTACCAACATTGCCCATATTGGCAGTAACAATAGTATGTTTGTGATTTCTGAAGTGAAACATACCACAGCTGTAAATATTTAGCCCTCAAATTAGTCTCCCATTTAATATATGTTTGTATTTTTGTATTGAATAAATAAAACAAAAAATATGAAATCATATGATGTTGCTATCATAGGATCTGGCCCAGGAGGCTATGTCGCTGCAATCCGTTGTGCACAATTAGGCATGAAAACAGCACTTATTGAAAAATATGCAACTTTGGGAGGTACATGTTTAAATGTTGGGTGTATTCCAAGTAAAGCATTATTAGATTCATCTCATCATTACGAAGATGCTGTTAAGCATTTTGAAGCTCATGGTATTGAAATTCCCGGAGAAATCAAGGTTAATCTCGAAAAAATGATCGACCGTAAACAAGCTGTTGTAGATCAAACAACAGGAGGTATTGATTTTTTAATGACTAAAAATAAAATTGATGTTTACCATGGAATGGGCGCTTTTAAGGATGCGACACATATTACTATTAGTGGTGATTCATCAGAAGAAATTGAAGCAAAGTACAGTATTATTGCAACTGGAAGTAAACCTACTAATTTACCCTTTGCTACGGTTGATAAAGAACGTATTATAACCTCTACTGAAGCCCTGAAATTAAAGGAAATTCCTAAGCATTTAATTATTATTGGTGGTGGTGTGATTGGATTGGAACTTGGGCAAGTGTATAAACGCTTAGGTTCAGATGTTACGGTTATCGAATATATGGATCGTATCATACCAACGATGGATGCTGGTCTTTCAAAAGAATTAAATAAAGTATTCAGAAAGCAAAAGTTTAATATCAATGTGTCTCACAAAGTGACTTCAGTAAAACGAAATGGTGACGAGATAACCGTAACTGCTGAAAACAAAAAAGGAGAACTTGTAGAATTCAAAGGAGACTATTGTTTAGTTTCTGTTGGTCGTAGCCCATATACTGCAGGTCTAAATGCAGCGGCTGCTGGTGTGAACCTATCCGATCGTGGACAAGTAGAAGTTAACGCGCATTTACAAACTTCGGCCACTAATATTTATGCTATTGGCGATGTTGTTAAAGGAGCAATGTTGGCGCATAAAGCTGAAGAAGAAGGTGTTTTTGTTGCCGAGACAATTGCAGGTCAAAAACCACATATTGATTATAATTTAATTCCAGGCGTAGTGTACACATGGCCAGAAGTTGCTGCTGTTGGAAAAACAGAAGAACAACTCAAGGCGGAAGGTGTTGCGTATAAATCAGGTCAATTTCCAATGCGGGCTTTGGGACGCAGCCGTGCCAGTATGGATTTGGATGGATTTGTAAAAATTCTAGCCGACCAAACTACAGATGAAATTCTAGGCGTTCATATGATTGGTGCGCGTTGTGCCGATTTGATTGCCGAAGCTGTCGTTGCCATGGAATTTAGAGCTTCTGCTGAAGATATTTCTAGAATGTCTCATGCACACCCTACCTTTGCTGAAGCGATTAAAGAAGCTGCTTTAGCTGCTACCGAAAATCGTGCATTGCATATCTAAAATTTAATTAAAAGTTAGTTTTATAAAACCCTTCGTATTGGAGGGTTTTTTTTGTGTTTAATTTGAAATATTTATTTTAATTTGCTATAAATTATTATTTTTTATATATTTAACTAATTGATATATAGTACTTTGTCTAACAATTTAGCTAAATAGTTAAACAAAATTTTTAATAATACAAATGGAGCTTTTAGGACCTCCAAAGAAAAAACCAATTTAGATTTTGAATGATTCGCATTTAACTTATAAACTAACAGATAATGTGTTAGTGGATTTAATAATAACCTCTCGGGACCCCATTCTCTTTAAGGTACTGTATGAACGTCATGCACTTATGGTATATAATAAGTGTTTAAGTTTTTCAAATAATAATCATGAAGCTGAAGATCTTTGTCAGGATATTTTTTTGAAATTATTTGACAAGATCAAAACCTTTAAAGGAACTTCAAAATTTTCAACATGGCTCTATTCTTTTACCTATAACCATTGTGTGAATTATTACCACAGAAATAAATTTAGAAAATATGAAAAAAGTACATTAAATATTGAACAAATTTTTGACGATACTTCTAAATATGTACATGATGAAGATACTCACAAGACATTGAAAATAAAAAGACTAAATATAGTGTTAGGGTTGATTTCCAGTGATGATAAAGAAATTTTGATTTCAAAGTATCAAGATTTTAAAAGTATAAAAGACCTTATGAAGCTCTATAATGTAGGGGAAAGTGCAATCAAAATGCGACTCAAACGCGCTAAAGAAAAACTACTAGGAATGTATAGTGTTATGTATAGTGAATCTGTAGAATAATTTTTATTTTCTATTGCGTTTATTATAATTTTTATCCCCTCTAGTTTTGGGTTTTTTATATTTTTTAGCAATTTTAAATTTATAAGAGCCCCCAAGATTTTCCTTTTTGTTTTTCTCCTTTTTTTCGTGAAATGCAGGGCCAGGAGTATATTCATCACTTTGTTTGTGAGGATTATAAGGCTCATTTTGTTGTGGGCGCTCTTCATCAATGAGTTCTGTTGAAATTTCGACAACTTCTGGGAGGTCTAAGGTTTCAATGTTCATTTTCATCAAGGTTTCAATAGCATCTTTAGCATCCGTTTCATTTTCTTTTGAAAGAAGAATACTAGTTCCTTTACGTTTTGCACGTCCCGTACGTCCAATTCTATGCATATAGTTTTCTGGATATTGAGGCGTATCAAAATTGATCACGTGAGATACATTATCAATATCCAACCCACGTGCCATAACATCAGTAGCGACTAATATTCTATTAATCCCTTCTCTAAATTGTTCTATACTTCTCAAACGATAGTTTTGAGTTTTGTTGGAATGGATCACACAACATTCTTGATGATACACCGTTTCTAAAGCTTCAAAAAGACGATCGGCCATACGTTTATTGGACACAAAAATGAGGACCCGATAAAATACCTCACGGTCTTCCATCAAAAATCGAATCAAATTTACCTTTGTATAATAATTGGGAACATCATAGCGAAACTGCATAATATTTTCAAGTGGAGTTCCAGAAAGAGCCACCGAAATACGTTCAGGCTGAATAAAATAATCAGTAATCAACGCATCTACATCTTCTGTCATTGTTGCCGAAAACATTATATTTTGTCGACGTTCAGGAAGCAAGTCAAAAATATTGATTAATTGGTGTCTAAACCCCAAATCGAGCATCACGTCCACTTCATCAATAACCAGTTTTTGGATGCTTTTTAGCTGAAGTACACGGCTTAATGCTAAATCGTATAACCGGCCAGGAGTAGCCACAAGAATATCTATTCCTTCCGCTATTTGCTGCTTTTGAGTATTAATATTTGTACCCCCATATACACCTAATACACGGTTGTTTGTATAAACGTTTAAATCGTTTAAGGCATCTGTAACCTGAACAACAAGTTCTCTTGTAGGCACTAAAATTAAAATACGTGGATTGTCTTGCGTAGAGTAGGTGAGGTTTCTTACAAGAGGTAAGGAGTATGCCAATGTTTTACCTGTTCCAGTTTGCGCAATTCCAACGACATCCTTTCCAGAACAAATGACATTAAATGAGTTTTCCTGAATTGGAGTGGGCTCTATAAACCCTAAATCTTTAAGCGCATTACTCAAAGGCGTGGTTAATTTAAAGTCTTCAAAAGATAGCATTGGATAATAATTTTGCCCCAAAGGTAAGGTATTCTTATAAAGTGACGATTTATTATTTAGAACTGATTAACTTTGTAACGTAAATATTAAGTCATTGCGACACTTTAAAGAAATTACACTTGGTGATGTAGAGGAGTTTAAAACTCAACTAATAGGTTGGGCTCAACAATTTGATGATATTGTTTGGCTAGATTCTAACAACTACTCACAGCCTCATAGCAGCTATGACTCCATATTAGCTGTAGATGCATTTACTAGCATTCAAACGGATGCTTTAGACGGGTTTAAAAAACTAAATGAGTATCAATCGATTACTAAGGATTGGATTTTTGGTTACCTTTCTTATGATTTGAAAAATGATATTGAAGGCTTAAAATCTCATAATTTTGATAATTTACAATTTCCTGACCTTTGCTTTTTTCAACCTAAAAAATTATTTTTAATTAAAGACCACACATTAGAAATTAGATATTTAAATTTTGTGTCTGATGAGATTAACCAAGACTTAAGCGCAATTAAAAAGCATTCATTTCAAACGATTCAATTTTCTGAAAATGATTTTAAAATTGAACAGCGAATATCAAAAAAATCATACCTAAATAAAGTTAGTACACTGTTGTCTCATATTCACAGAGGTGATATTTATGAAGCTAATTTTTGTCAAGAATTTTATGCAAACGCAAATCTTAACCCATTAGACACCTATTTAAAACTGAATGCCATCGCACAAACGCCGTTTGCTACTTTTTTAAAAAATGGGGATAAATTTTTATTATCATCTTCTCCAGAACGGTATTTAAAGAAGTCAGATTTAGAAGTCATTTCTCAGCCTATTAAAGGCACAACCAAACGCTCACAAAATTTAAATGAGGATTTTGAGTTAAAAACGACTTTGGCAGATGATCAAAAAGAACGCAGTGAAAATATAATGATAGTTGATTTGGTGCGTAACGACCTTTCTAAAATTGCTCAAAAAGGATCTGTTGCTGTAACAGAACTTTGTCAGGTTCACAGCTTTAAACAAGTGCATCATATGATTTCAACGGTCCAGGCTGAGGCACTACCTAACGTTTCTCCAGTTGATATCATCGCTGCTACATTTCCAATGGGTAGTATGACTGGAGCTCCAAAACTATCGGCGATGAACATTATTGAATCCCTTGAAGAAACTAAAAGAGGCTTATATTCTGGTGCGGTAGGCTATTTTACTCCAAATGGAAATTTTGATTTTAATGTGGTTATTAGAAGTATTTTATACAATGCCACAAATGCCTATATTTCATTCTCTGTTGGAAGTGCTATCACCTCAAAAAGCACCCCTGAAAAGGAGTATGAGGAATGTCTAGTGAAAGCCAAAGCAATGCGTAATGTTTTGGAGAATTAATTTGTAGTTTTGTCCTATGGTTAAAGCCTTTCAAAATCTCTTACAAACACAGTTTTCTTTTTTAAAAGATAGACCATTATTAGTGGCGGTTTCAGGCGGATTAGACAGTATGGTTTTAACTGATTTATGCCGTAAATCAGCCTTAAATATTGCTTTAGCCCATTGTAATTTTCAACTTAGAGCTGATGAAAGTGATGCAGATGAAGTGTTTATTAAAGCTTATGCAAAAGCCAATAATTTAAATTGTTTTGTTACACATTTTGATACTGAATCTCACGCGCAGACTTACAAACAGTCCACTCAAATGGCTGCACGTCAATTGCGCTATGAATGGTTTGAAACGTTACAAACACAACATAAATTTGAATATGTATTAACTGCCCACCATGCGGATGATAACTTAGAAACCTTTCTTATCAATTTATCTCGTGGAACGGGATTAGACGGTCTTACAGGAATTCCAGAAATTAATGGCGCAATAATCCGCCCTATGTTAGTGTTTTCTAGAGATGATATTCATAATTACGCCATTCAAGAACAGCTCCAATGGCGAGACGATAGCTCAAATAAAAGCAGCAAATACCTTCGAAATAACATTCGTCATAGCATCATTCCACTACTCAAAAAATTGAACCCTTCTTTTAGTGATAGTTTTCAATCCACTCAAAGTCATTTAAAAGACACTCAACTTGTTTTGGAGGATTATATGTTGGAAATAGAGGATAGGGTTATTGAATCCATAGAAGAAGACAAAATTGTCTATAATGTCGATAAACTTAATGCTTTAAACAATTCTAAAGCCTATTTATATCAATTGTTTAAGGCCTATAATTTTACAGATTGGACAAAGCTTACCGCACTTTTAGAGGCACAGACAGGCAAACAAATTAAGTCTTCTTCACATCGGTTATTAAAAAATAGATCACAATTAATTTTGAGTAAATTATCGGATTCTACAGAAAGTGCTGCTCCAATTATGATTGAAGCTACTCAACAAGTGGTTTCTGTTCCTGGTCAACCTTTTAATTTGACACTAGAAGTTATATCGGCTTTAGAACCGCCATCTGAAGATGTGTTATTTCTAGATTTCGAGTCCTTAAGCTTTCCGTTAAAACTTTCCAATTGGAGTGAGGGGGATTATTTTTATCCCTCCGGAATGAAAGGTAAAAAGAAGTTGAGTAAGTATTTTAAAGACGAAAAACTATCTTTAATTGATAAAGAAAATACAGTCGTTTTGTATAGTGGTGACGCTGTGGTATGGATCGTAAACAGGCGAGCAGATCAACGCTTTTTAGCCACTCAAAACAGTCCTAAAATTTTAAAACTAGTTATAGAACATAATGCCCATAGTTAATAGCACTTTTAAAGCACATTTCAAATTTCGTAGCGGGTTTATATCCACGGTTTATTCAGGCTTAATTCGCCGTTTAAAAATCAACCAAACACGAGAACGTATCACACTTAGAGATGGTGATTTTATTGATTTGGATTGGAGCTATAGTTCCACTCCTTCAAAATCTGTCATTATTTTGTTTCATGGCTTGGAAGGTCATGGACAACGGCCATATATCACAGGTCCGGCATTACATTTTAATGCCAATAATAGTGATGCAATTTGTGTTAATTTTCGCTGTTGTAGCGGGGAGTTAAACCGCTACTACACAAGTTATCACTCTGGAAAAACTGACGATGTTGAGGATATTATTAACTATGTGGTTTCTTTAAATAAATACGATTCAATTTTCTTAAAAGGGATTAGTCTAGGAGGCAATATTCTTTTAAAATATTTAGGAGATGGATCAAAAGTGCCAACGCAAGTAAAAGCGGCTATGGCCGTCTCTGTACCTTGTGATTTAGCGGGGTCAGCAAAAGCTTTACATACGTTTAAAAATTTTCCTTATCACACTAGTTTCAAGTGGGGGCTTGTCAAGCGTTTAAAGTTAAAACAAAAGCAGTTTCCAGAAGCTATTACCAAAGCTAAAATAAAATCAATCAAAACATTAAATGATTTTGACGAGGTATATTCATCGCGTGCTCATGGTTTTAAAAATGCACAAGACTATTATGAAAAATGCAGTAGTCTCCAATTCTTAAACGCAATTAAAATTCCTGTGTTAATATTAAATGCGTTAAACGATTCTTTTTTGTCGGAAGCATGTTTCCCATTTGAAGCTGCTAAAACTAATCCAAATATATTTTTAGAAACGCCAAAACACGGTGGGCACGTTGGTTTTATAAATTGTGGAGGCTATTATTATAATGAAACTCGTGCATTAGAGTTTTTTCTAGAATGTAAGTAACGTCTTGTAAATGTGATCCATAGGAAACCCCATAACGTTAAAATAGGAGCCTTCAATTTTGGTAACTCCAACTTGTCCAATCCAATCCTGAATACCGTAAGCACCCGCCTTATCAAGCACCTTAAAGTTATTAATATAGTACCAAATTTCTTCATCACTTAGAGGCTTGAATGTTACTTTGGTTATCGAATTTATAGTTTTTTCAACCCTAATGGATTTAAAACATACAGAAGTAATAACTTCATGTGTTTGCCCGCTTAGCGCTTTTAGCATTTCAAAAGCATCCGTGTTATCTTTTGGTTTTCCGAGAGCACTTTCATTATGCCATACAATGGTATCGCTTGTAATAAGGATATCATTTGGGGTTAGTTCATCTACAAAAGGCATCGATTTTAGCTGTGCTAAATAGTCCGATATTTCAAAGTGACGAAGCCTATCAGGATATTCTTCTTTTACAGGTTTGATTCGGATTTCAAAATCAAGACCTAAACCTTTAATAAGTTCTTGCCTCCTAGGAGAAGAAGACGCTAAAATGATGTGTCTAGATTTTAAAATTTCTGCAAGCATTTGTTAGAATTTAGTCATATTGCGCATCAAATCCCTTCATCCAAAAACCTTGAACTTTTAGGACTTGTTCTATAATATCACGAGCTGCGCCTGCACCTCCATTTTTATGAGAAATATATTTTGCAACGGCCTTCACTTCAGGGACAGCATCCTGAGGACAGCTGGGAAGTCCAACCAATTTCATTGGAGGAATATCAGGAATATCATCGCCCATATAAATTACATTTTTGGCATTTAACTGGTATTTGTCAAACAATTTATTAAGATGAACAACCTTGTCGTGTGCGCCTAGGCTAATTTCTGTTATACCTAAACCTTCAAGGCGTTTGCGAACACCTTCATTTTTGCCTCCAGAAATAATACAGACCAAAAGGCCAGAATCTACTGCTGTTTTTAAGGCAAACCCATCTCTTGTGCTCATTTTGCGAAGCATTTCGCCTTCTGATGTGACTAAGACAGAGGAATCGGTGAGTACACCATCGACGTCGAAAATAAATGCCTCAATAGCGTTTAAATACTCTTTATAATTTTTTGAATCCATGTGTGGTTTGTATTGATTGTGTAAGTTGCTTATAAATTGATTGATATTCGGGGTGATTTTCAAGCGTTCGTAAATGATGATTTATAGTAACATGGTCATTGCGTTTTGCAGGACCTGTTTGTGCATTGTAAGGCGATGTATGTTGTATTTTTTTTGCAGTTTCTAAAATTAAGGGTTTCAAGATTTCAAAATTAATATTTTTTGAATCCGATAATTCATGAGCAATTCGATACAATTGGTTAGTGAAATTATTAATAAACACTGCCGATAAATGTAAAGCCTGGCGTTGTTCAGTATTGATCATATAATAAGGACTTCCCATTGCAGAGGCAAGACGTTGAAGTAATTTAGAATCGTTTTTGTTTAGTGTTTCTATACAGAACGGAACGTCCGAAAAATGCAACTCCGAAGTTGCCGAAAATGTTTGAAGCGGATAAAACACGCCTCTTCGGAGCTTTAGGTCTAACTGTTTCATAGCCACAGTGCCAGAAGTATGCACGACCAATCGATTTTCGAAAGGAAGTTGAGCAGACAGTGCTGAAACGGCTTTATCACTAACTGCAATAATGTACACATCTGCCAGTTTCAATTGTTCTAAATCATGGCATAGTTCGACAGCATTAACCTCTGATTTAATGGCTTTTGGATTTCGACAATACCATTGCACCAAGTTTATGTGTTCTGCAGCCTGTATAGCCTTCACTAAATGAGTTCCTACATTTCCTGCTCCTAAAATTACGACAGATATCATTCAGCTAAAATAAACAAGTAATTGGTCATTTGAAAGTTTATACAACTCAATGCCAATTTTTTATTAAAATTACTGTTAAAACCAATTAACATAAATGAATTTTCCTATTAAATTAGGTACATTTGCATTTCAATAATCGCACCTATTTAGAATGCTAAAAAAACTGTCTAATTTACTTTTTTCAACCCGTTTAACAGCTATACTTTTTATTGTTTATGCTGCCGCTATGGCTGTTGGAACATTTATGGATCAAGGCCAAAGTACTTCACCAACGCCGTACTCCCGAACACTGATCTATAATGCGTGGTGGTTTGAAGCTATTATGGTCGTATTTATTGTGAATTTTATTGGAAATATTTTTAGATATCGATTATTGAGAAAAGAAAAATGGGCGACACTTACTTTGCATCTGTCGTTTATCTGTATTCTTTTTGGTGCTTTTTTGACGCGTTATCATGGATATGAGGGGATGATGTCAATTAGAGAAGGCGCTACTGAAAACACATTTTTATCTGAAAAAACCTATTTAACAACTTATATTGACGGCGATTTTGAAATTAATGGTCAACTTCAACGTCGTGTTCATGAAGATGTTGTTGATTTTTCACCTCGATTAACAAACGACTACCATTTAAAAACCTCGTACAGTACAACTCCAATTTCAATTGAATTAGTTGATTTTATTGCTGGAGCTGAAGAGGATATTATCCCTGCCGATGTTGGCGATTATTATTTAAAAATTGTAGAAGCTGGTGATGGAGCTCCCCATAATCATTTCCTTAAACTAGGGCAGGTCAGTAGTATCCACAACGTATTGTATGCCTTAAATAAACCAACTGAAGGCGCTATTAATATTACCTATTCAGACACGGATTTAACCATACAATCGCCATATGAGGGCGAGTACATGACCATGGCGTCTGGAACGCAAGGACGATTAATTAAAGACAGTATTCAACCCCTTATGTTACGCTCGCGTTATATTATCGGTAATCAAGCAATTGTTTTTCCTAAACCAGTCATAAAAGGTCAATTTGATATCGTTAAAAAATCAAAACTACTTAAAGGTGATGAAGATGGAATTGCATTAAAAATTACAGCTAACGGTAGTACTAAAACCGTAAAATTGCTAGGAGGGAAGGGCTCTAACAATCCATTTAAGCAAATAGAAGTTGGTGGCTTGGAATTTAATTTCAAATACGGGTCTAAACTTTTAGAACTTCCTTTTGAAGTTAAACTCAATGATTTCATCGCTGAACGTTACCCTGGCACTGAAAAAAGCTATTCCTCATTTGAAAGTAAAGTAACCGTTTTTGATACTGAGCAAGACGATTTTGACTTTCATATCTATATGAATAACATCTTAAATCATCGCGGGTATAAATTCTTTCAAGCGAGTTTTGATCCCGATGAAAAAGGTACAGTTTTATCTGTAAATCATGATTATTGGGGAACTTGGTTCACTTATCTTGGGTATTATTTATTGTATTTTGGTTTGATGGCAATTTTAATCTCCAAAAATGCACGCATGGAATCATTACGCCGTCAACTCGATAAAATCAAGAAGAAGAAATCCAAACTAGTGATGCTTGTTTTATTCATGTTTTCATTGAATGGATTTTCACAAACTCCGCATACTTCAGACCATAATAATGTCCGTCCTTCAACACTCCAACTCGATTCTATTTTAAAACTAAATATTACTCCTGTTAGTGAAACTGACCGTTTGGGCCAATTGGTGATTCAAGACGCGGATGGTCGAATGAAACCTGTAAACACATATGCTTCTGAACTCCTTCGGAAATTAAGCAAAAAAGATACGTATAACGACTTTGATGCCAATCAAGTATTTTTGTCGATGCAAGAAAGTCCACAGCTTTGGTATAACGTTCCAATTATTTTTTTAAAAGCTAAAAAAGCCGATACGATTCGTACACTTTTAGGTTTAAAGAACACAGCCAAATACGCCGCTTTAGTGGATTTTTTAGACCCTAACTTAAATTATAAATTAGGGCCTTATTTGGACGATGCATACAGTGCTCAAGTACCAACAGCTATTCAAAAAATATTTAAAGAAACGGATCAACGCGTGAGTTTGTTATTCAACATACTTGAAGGCAGTACGCTACGTTTATTTCCTATTCCAGATGATGAAAATAACAAATGGGTGTCTTCAAATGAATTTAGGGAAGGTGCCTACAAGCTACAAGATTCTCTTTACGGAAATTTTATCAAAACAGGATTTATGGCCTATATGGCCACCCTTCAAAAAGATAAAGTTTTAGGAGTCGATTTTTCTAAAAGTCAACAATTGTTAGACGCGATTAAAAAAACGCAAATAAAATATGGTGGAGACACTATGCTTTCAGAAGACAAAATCAAAACAGAAGTTCTCTATAACCGCTATGATATTTTCAAAAAACTATTTGAATATTATATGTATGCTAGTACTTTAATGTTTTTGCTGTTAATATTTCAGATTTTCAAAGACCGCAGTACATACATCAATCTATCAGTCAAAATTTTTAAATATACAATTTTGGGTCTATTTGTACTCCACTCCTTAGGACTTATAGCTCGTTGGTATATTTCAGGACATGCGCCTTGGAGTGATGCCTATGAATCGATGATTTATGTGGCTTGGGCTACTATGGCTTTTGGCGTAATGTTAGGACTTAAAAGCGATTTAACCTTTGCATCTACCGCCTTTGTAACTGCTATGATTCTTATGATTGCCCACTGGAATTGGATGGATCCCTCTATTGGAAACCTTCAGCCAGTTTTGGATAGTTATTGGTTAATGATTCACGTGGCCATTATTGTAGGTAGTTATGGGCCGTTAACTCTTGGGATGATTTTAGGATTGATTACGTTGTTACTAATGATTTTAACAACCTCTAAAAACAAAGAGAAGATGGCGCTAAACATCAAAGAATTGACCATTATCAATGAAATGGCACTAACGGTTGGATTAGTTATGCTAACTATTGGGAATTTTTTAGGGGGGATGTGGGCTAATGAAAGTTGGGGCCGTTATTGGGGATGGGATCCCAAAGAAACATGGGCATTAATCAGTATTATGATTTATGCTTTTGTAATTCACATGCGATTGATTCCCGGCTTGCGGAGTCGATTTGGATTTAGTGTTGCTTCAGTTTTAGCGTTTGGAAGTATTATGATGACCTATTTCGGAGTGAATTTTTACCTTGCAGGCTTGCATTCCTACGCCAAAGATGATCAAGAAATAAGTGTTTCATATATACTATCAGCACTCGTAATTATCACGCTACTCTCTGTGTTTGCCTACAGAAAACACCTGAAATATTTCAAGATAAAATCTTAATTAAAAATTAGATTTAATTTTATCAAATGTGATGTCTTTATAGTCTGACACAAGAAGATCTGCCCGTGTATAGTCTTGATCTTTAGAATGTGTACTCTTGTAAGCTATGCAAAAGATATTCGCTTCTTTGGCAGCAATAATTCCATTGGTAGAATCTTCAATCACCACACATTCTGAAGGGGAAACGCCAGCAGCTTTGGCAGCATTAATGAAAATTTCAGGATGGGGTTTAGAGGCTTTCAAATCGGCACCGCTCAATTTATCTTTAAAATAAGGGTTTAGATCAAACCGCTTCATCACATTATTGATTGTAAACATAGATGCAGAAGACGCAACCACTAAAGTTAATCCATTTGCATGATAATTTTTGATTAGATCTTCAACACCATCAAGGAGTTTGAGGTCTGGATCTTCAAAAAATAACTTTGTAAAATGAGCACGTTTGCCTTTTTCTAAAACAATGGGGTCCAAGGTTAAATTAAAATGTTTACAAAGAAATTCACAAATACCTCTCGTAGATTGACCTGTAAAACTTCGATACATCGTGTCAGTTACCGTAATACCAACATCAGTAAACATCATTTTATAAGCCTTGTGGTGTAAAGGTTCAGTATCTACAATAACACCATCCATATCAAAAAGAACTGCTTTTAACATCGTATTTTTTTTACGAAGATAATAAATAGAACCGCTAAGATTTTAGAAATAAAGAGAGAATAAATAACAAATTTTTTATACTTTCGAATTAAATAAAATCAATCAATGAAATTTCTTAAAACACTTGGACTTACCAACATTTTATTGCTTGCCTTATGTGCAATCATTATTTGTGTGTCTGAATACTTATTTATGACAGGTGAAGAGTTACATGGTATTTTTGTAGGGATCTGGGCTCCAATGCTTTTAGGTCTAATGATCTTCTTTAAACTTTTTCGTCTTGACCGCTAATACTATAGTTCTTTCGTTTTCTTTTTTTGTATCTGCATGTGTTGTCGTATGGGCAATTGTTTTAATTAAACAATTTAATGACATAGGCGATGACTAGCATGATTTTAATTTACCATTATGAGTTCTAATAAACAAGGTATAAACACCATTTGCACCCATTCCGGTGCTATTGAGGATGCTACTTTTAAAGGGAGTGTTTCTCCATTATATATGTCCACGTCTTTTGATTTTATGGATGTTGAAACGAAGCGTTACCCGCGATATTTCAATACCCCTAATCAAGAATATTTATCAAAAAAAATAGCCGCTTTGGAACATGCTGAAGCTGCTCTAATTTTTGGTTCTGGAATGGCAGCCATTTCTTCGACATTGTTAACGTTTCTGAAATCGGGTGATCATGCGGTTATTCAAAATGATATTTACGGAGGAACACGAAATTTTATTGAATCACATTTCTCTAATTATGGTATAGAATATAGTTTTACTAAAGATTTGTCTGCACAATCTTTTGAAGACTGTATTCAACCAAACACTACATTAATTTATATTGAAACGCCTTCTAATCCGTTGTTAAAATTAGTGGACATATTTGCGATTGCCAAACTAGCAAAAAGTCGTCAAATTATTACAGCAGCAGATAATACCTTTGCTACACCAATTGTTCAGAATCCTTTAGACCTTGGAATTGATATTGTTATGCATAGTGCTACAAAATATTTTGGAGGTCATAGTGATATTAGTGCAGGTGCAGTAGCGTCTTCTCAAGAGATTATGGATAAAATTTGGGATCTCGCAAAGGATTTTGGAGGCAATTTAAGTGATTACACTGTTTGGCTCCTCGAAAGAAGTATGAAAACTTTAGGGATTCGTGTAAAAGCCCAACAGCGTAATGCTAAACGTTTAGCCAAATATTTACAAAAACATAACGCAGTCAAATCCGTATTCTACCCTGGATTAAAATCGAATCCATACCATAGTTTAGCGAAAATTCAGATGAAAGGCTTTGGTGCAATGCTTTCTTTTGAACTAAAAGATAACTATGATTCAAATACGTTTCTGAAAGCTTTAAAACTTATAAAACCCTCTATGAGTTTAGCAGGCGTTGAAAGTACAATGCTTTTACCTTCTAAGGCTTCACATTCTTTACTTTCTGAAAATGATCGACTGAGCCAAGGTATCACAGATCAATTAATTCGTTTTTCGGTTGGTATTGAATCTAAAAAAGATTTAATTGATGATATAGATCAGGCGATTACTTTAAGTAACGTTTAAAACCAAACCAAAACCATATGAAAATTGATATACTTGCTTTTGGTGCCCATCCTGACGATATTGAATTGAGTTGTGGAGGCACACTTATCAAAGAAATTCAAAATGGTAAATCTGTTGTACTTATAGATTTAACAAAAGGGGAGTTGGGTACAAGAGGTACTGCGGAAACTCGAAAGGTTGAAGCTGCGAAAGCAGCCGATATTTTAGGGGTGTCACTTAGAGAAAATATGAATTTTTCAGATGGATTTTTAGTTAATGATAAAGCTCATCAGTTAGCGCTTATTAAAAAAATCCGTCACTATCGTCCAGAAATTGTGTTGTGTAATGCAGTTGATGATCGCCATATAGACCATGGAGTCGCTAGTAAACTCGTCAGTGATGCGTGTTTTTTAAGCGGATTAATGAAAATAGAAACCTGTGTAGACGATTCAAACGAGATCCAACAGCCTTGGCGCCCAAAAACATTATACCATTATATCCAATGGAAAATCCTTCAACCTGATTTTGTTGTAGATATTAGTGCTCAAATGGATAAGAAAATGGAAGCCGTTTTAGCGTATGCAACGCAATTCTATGACCCTAAGAGTCAGGCCCCTGAAACGCCTATTACTTCCAAAAACTTTGTAGAGAGTATACGGTATAGAGCTGCAGATTTGGGACGATTAACTGGAGTTTCCTATGCTGAAGGCTTTAATGTAGAACGACTTCCTGCTGTTGATTCGTTATTTGACTTAAAATAATATAAAAAAGTGTTTGTATAAAACACGAAATACTATACATTTGCAGTCGCATTATTACAATGCCAAACGGTGGTTGTAGCTCAGTTGGTTAGAGCATTGGTTTGTGGTACCAAGGGTCGCCGGTTCGAATCCGGTCTTCCACCCAAAAAGTAAAAGCTTCTCTATTTTTAGAGAAGCTTTTTTTGTACACTTATTGGTTGTAAAATTTACTCTACAGCTTTATCTACTTGTACAGCATCAGCTCTATTTGCTAATGCCCAAGCCGTATGAAACACCAAACGTGTTCTATTTTCTAGAAGATCATATTCGATTTTATCAGGCGTATCCGTTGCTTTGTGGTAATCGTCATGAGTACCATTAAAATAAAATATAATTGGAATATTATTTTTAGCAAAGTTGTAGTGATCCGAACGGTAGTAGAAACGGTTGGGATCATTTTCATCGTTATAGGTGTAGTCTAATTCGATGTTTGTATATGTTGAATTCATTTCCTCTGAAATGTTGTGTAATTCGGTACTAAGTTTATCGCTACCAATGAGGTAGATATAATTGCGTTTTCCTTCCAAACGTTTTGGGTCTGTTCGTCCAATCATATCAATATTTAGATTAGAAACGGTTTGTGTTAAGGGCACAATTGGATCATAATCTGTATAGTACTGAGAGCCTAATAATCCTTTTTCTTCTCCAGTAACGTGTAAAAATATAATAGAACGTTTTGGTCCATGACCGTTGTCTTGAGCGGCTTTAAACGCTTCTGCAATTTCTAAAATAGCCACAGTTCCTGAACCGTCGTCATCAGCACCATTAAAAACTTCACCATCATGCATACCCACATGATCTAAATGTGCTGAAAGAATAATATATTCATTTGGTTTTTCACTCCCTTTAATCATGGCTGCAACATTTTCTGATATAAGGGGTTTACTAACTTGCTTAAAATCAATTGCAATAGAAGAGGCATTTAATAAATTTGTCCCCATTGCTTCGCTCACAAGAAAACCAAACATTGTATTATCATTAACATCTAAGGCCAAATTACTTTCACCACCGCTTTCGTCACGCCTTTTGTAATACGAAGCATAACGTTGAAATAACGATTCGTTTATTAAAAAGAACGCTTTAGCGCCTTGCGCTTTTGCTGCATCACGTTTCGAACTTATTTCTTGACGGCCATTAGACCACTTAGAATATTTTTTAGTACCACTTATGCCATAGATGCCTAACGAATCCTTTGGTTCTCCGGCCATGGCAACCACAATTTTTCCACGTACGTCAATATCGCTATAGTCATTGTATCGTGTGTCGTTTATTCCATATCCAACACTAACAATTTCAGAGGCATTTAGCACGTTTGATGCCGCATCAGTAATACTAATGAAATCAGTGTAATATTCAAATTGATTATCGGCAATAGTTATTGAGACCTCCGGTGTTTTTACGATAACTAAGGGTACGTTTTGAAAGTAATCTCCATCATCCTTAGCAGCGGATACTTCCATTGCGGTATATTTATTTTTTAAATACGTAATAGCCATTTTTTGGCCTTTTTCACCAGTTTCTCTACCTTCAAATTCATCTGAAGCATAGATGTATAACTTTTCTTTTAATTCGTCTGCAGTAATGCTAGATGCATAGGTTTCTTGTAGTTGTGCCTGTCCGCTACATAGATTAGCAATTACGAGCAGTGCAACAGTAAATTTGAGTTTCATAAGCGTAGAGTTTTAAAATGTGTAATTATCCCACGATATTACAACAAATAACGGAATCACTAATTATTTTTAATAATTTTTATGAGTTAAAACTGATATTTTTAGGGTATAAGATTCGAAAAAACAGCACAAACCGCCTTATTTTTTGAGTTTTCAATACTTTTTAAAATTATTTTTGTTTAACAAATACTATATTCATTTTAACAAAAACAAAACATAAAATATTTTCATGAACTACAATACTATATTACATAAATGTTTAGTTAAAAAGTTGAATATTAATTCATGTTTGTTTTTGTTTTATAGTTCAAGTAAAATTATTAAACACTTTCATACAGCTTTAAGTTTCATATCTGTTAAAGACTTTGTTTTTATCACTTTATACAATACATTTGCCGAACTATTAATCATAAAAAACTCAAAACTATTATGAAAAAATTATTTTTAACAGCTATTGCTGTAGTTACCTTAACAACTGTTAATGCACAAACTGATCAAGGAAGTTTTCTAATTGAAACTAACATTGCCAATCAAATGGTAGGAACCACATCATTTTCATTTAATTCTGTTGATGGCGAATCCAATTATGGGATAGGAGTTGATGGAGGTTACTTTATAGTAGATGATCTTGCAATCAAAGTTGGATTAGGTTTTGCTGGAGAGTCCGAAACTGATTCTAGTATTTTTTCGTACCGCATAGGGGCAAAATATTATCTTTTAGGTAACATCCCCTTAACTGTAGATTACACAGGAGCATCAATAAAAGACTTTGATGAAAATCCTTCTTGGATAGGATTAGGAGCTGGTTATGCTATTTTCTTAGGTTCTAATGTTTCTGTCGAACCAGGATTACGTTATAATTTAACGGCAAACAAAGATTTTACAGAAGAAAATGTTTTCCAATTTAATATTGGGTTTGCATTACATTTCTAATCATTTTCTATGTATTAAAAAAGAGGAAGCATTGCTTCCTCTTTTTTTTGTAACATCTGCTGTATTCTAAATAGATCATGAACTTATTTTGACAAGTTAAACAAGTATATTTTTATAAAACATGCACACATAATTATTAAATCAGTAGTTAATTCATAGGGTTTTATTTTAATAAATTTAGTTATAAATAAAAAAATAACACTTTTTTTTCTCAATAAAAAGCTATAAACTGTGCTTTTTTAACGATAAAGTGCAGAAAATGTATTTTTTTTGTTTAATATTGCAGTATTAATAATAAACAAAAACAAAAATTATGAAAAAATTATTAACTATTTTAACTTTTGCTGTCGTTGGTTTTGCTTACGCACAGGAAGAAGCCTCTAAACTAAATGTTTCGGGTTCTGTTGATGCTTATTTTAGATCAAATTTATCATCTTCTAATGATGGAGATGCAAATACAGTACTAGGCACTCAAGGCGATTTTAGTGCGTTTAACAATGATTCTGGTTTTTCTTTAGGATTAGCTAATGTGACTTTGTCTTATGAAGGCGAAAAAGTTGGTTTTATTGCTGATTTGGCTGTAGGACAAAGAGCTGATCAGTACAATGGTGACGGAGCTATTGTTAATGAAGCTTACATGTACTGGAATGTTTCTGAGAAAACAACGTTACAAATGGGACGCTTTAACAGCTGGATGGGATATGAAGAACTATCTGCTGCTAATAACTTTCATTATAGTATGTCTCATATGTTTACCTATTCTGCAAGAAACTTTAACGGTTTAGTTGCTAGATTCGATCTTGGTAACGATTTTGGATTAGGTTTAGGACTTATGAATCCTGTAAATGTAATCGAAGGAAATCAAAATAACAATGGAGCTTATTCTATTGCTGCTGGTCTTTGGAAAGGAAATACTTCTATATCTTTTGCATCTAGCCAAGAAACTTCATACATAGATTTTAAAACAGCATTTAAAGTTTCTGAGTCATTCAATGTTGCTTTAAACGCGCACATTGCTGATTATGAAGAAAATCCTCAAGCTTATCAGCCAGGAAGTGGTTTTACGTCTATTTCTGCTTACCCACAAATCAAGTCTTCTGATTCTATGACATGGGGTATGCGTTTAGAATACATTACGTTTGAAGATTTTGCTAATGATTTATCGGTATTCACTCCGACACTGACTGCTAATTATACTGTTGGTGCTTTAACAATCATACCAGAATTAAGATTAGATTCTGCTAGCGAAGATGTTTTCACTGATAATGATGGTGAAGCTGCTGGTGGTTTAACTGCTTTTACATTAGGTGCTGTGTATAGCTTCTAAGAATTGAGAGTTGATATTAAATTTAAAAAGGAGCCATTTGGCTCCTTTTTTTTTCATAACTTTTGTATTTTTGTCACTTGAGACGAGCATACTTAAATTATTATCTTCTTTCTGAATGACTAATAGCGAAAAGCATGTGTTTTTCAAAATAATAGATATAGTCATATGAAAAAAATCATGATCATTAACGGTCCTAATTTGAATTTATTAGGCAAACGTGAACCTGGAATTTACGGTTCACAATCATTCGAAGACTTTTATATGGAGTTAAAAGCCAAATACGAAACCTTTGAATTATCTTATTTTCACTCCAACATAGAAGGGGAGTTGATCGATAAAATACAAGAGGTTGGGTTTTCTTATGATGGCATTATATTAAATGCTGCGGCTTACACCCATACTTCTGTTGGTATAGGTGACGCCATCAAAGCCATTGAAACCCCTGTCATTGAAGTACACATTTCAAACACGTTTTCTAGAGAGGAATTCAGACATCAGTCCTATATATCTCCTAACGCTAAAGGCGTTATTCTAGGGTTTGGTCTGCAAAGTTACGAACTCGCCTTACAAAGTTTCAAATAACAAAAAAGACGACCCTTTCAGACCGTCTTTATAATTATATATGTTGAGCTTATATGTGAATCACTTCGTCATAAGCATCCGCCACCGCTTCCATCACTGCCTCACTCATTGTAGGGTGTGGATGAATGGTTTTTAGCACTTCATGCCCTGTGGTTTCTAATTTTCGACCTAAAACAGCTTCTGCAATCATATCGGTTACTCCAGCACCAATCATATGACAGCCTAACCATTCGCCGTACTTAGCATCAAAGATAACTTTTACAAATCCATCTTTGTGACCTCCAGCACTCGCTTTTCCTGATGCTGAAAACGGAAATTTACCAACTTTAATGTCAATTCCTTTATCTTTTGCTTGTGCTTCTGTGAGTCCAACACTTGCTATCTCTGGCGTACAATACGTACATCCCGGAATGTTACCATAATCTATAGCTTCGACATGTTGACCTGCAATTTTCTCAACACACAAAATACCTTCTGCTGAAGCAACGTGAGCTAGGGCAGGACCAGGAGTCACATCGCCAATGGCGTAATAGCCAGGAATATTAGTTTGATAAAAGTCGTTTACTAAAATTTTATCTCTATCGGTTACAATCCCAACGTCTTCTAAGCCGATGTTTTCAATATTAGTTTTAATTCCCACTGCAGATAAAACTAGATCAGCTTCTAATACCTCTTCCCCTTTTTTGGTTTTTATTGTGGCTTTAATGCCTTTTCCAGAAGTGTCTACAGAAGTCACTTCAGTAGATGTTAGTACTTTTATACCACTTTTCTTAAACGATCGTTCGAGTTGCTTAGAGACCTCTTCATCTTCTACAGGAACAATTCGAGGTAAATATTCTACAACAGTTACATCTGTACCCATAGAATTATAGAAATATGCAAACTCAACACCAATAGCACCAGAGCCTACAATAACTATTTTCTTAGGTTGTTTCTCTAAGGTCATTGCTTTTCGGTAGCCAATTACTTTTTTGCCATCTTGAGGTAAACTTGGTAATTCACGTGATCGTGCACCCGTAGCTATGATAATATGATCGGCAGTGTATTCTGTTCCCTCAACATCCACTTTTTTTCCTGGTTTTAATGTTCCATATCCAGAAATGATATCGATTTTATTTTTTTTCATTAAAAACTGAACGCCTTTACTCATGCCTTCAGCAACATTTCGACTGCGGTTGACAACAGCATCAAAATCTTTGTCAAATTCTTTTACAGTTAAACCATAATCATCGGCATGTTTAAGGTATTCAAAAACTTGTGCAGATTTTAAAAGCGCCTTAGTAGGAATACATCCCCAATTTAAGCACACACCTCCTAAGCTTTCCTTTTCAATTACGGCCGTTTTAAGCCCCAGTTGTGAAGCTCTAATCGCAGTAACGTAACCTCCTGGACCACTTCCTAAAACAATAACATCGTATTTACTCATAAAATCAGTATTTTGAATTGGTTTTAAAGCGCAAATTTACAAAACCTAATGGGAATATTAAAGGTCTTCCGTAAAATGTGTTTTGCTTTTTTTATTTGAGAATTTTAAGGCGTTAAAATCGGTCGATTTTCCCTTTGGAATTGACAACGATTTCCAATCCGTATTTTTTATAAATTTGCCTATAAAAACTAGTTGTCCAACATGATATGCATAATGTGCCAGCTGTCTGTTTAAGGCTTCCAAAACTGTATGTCCTTGATTACGGATGTATATAATGGTGTGTAAATCTGTTTCGCTTAATTGATTAAACGTATTAAAAAAACAATCCCATCCAGCGTTCCAATCGTCTAAAACAGCCTTTTTACTAGTTTTTTTATTTATAAATTCCTGATCTCTATTTCGCCATGATTTTTCGCCATCTTCATGAAATAGGTTTGTCCAACGCGACATCATATTGCCAGATAAATGTTTCACAATCGTAGCTATTGAATTTCCTTCAGGGTTGGGTATAAAATTAATTTCTGGTTCAGAAAGTTGATCTAAAGTCTTTTCTCCTAGAGATTTATAGTAGTTAAATTCTTTGGATATATTTTCTAAGTAAGCTAATTCCATTAACAAATTAATTAAATAGTCTTAAACTTCAAACTTATAGAATTTACACAATAGCGTGTGCCAGTTTTTGTGGGACCATCATTAAACACATGACCTAAGTGTCCATCACAGTTTGTACACACAATTTCCGTTCGAATCATACCCAGGGTTTTGTCAGAAACATACCCTACTTTTCCTTTTATAGATTCATCGAAACTTGGCCATCCACAGTGGGCATCAAATTTTGTACTGCTTTCAAAAAGAGGTTCATTGCAACCCACACAACAGTAAGTACCGTTTTCAAAATGTAGATTATACTCACCTGAGTGTGGCATTTCAGTTCCTTTTTTTCGAAGAATACGGTATTGTTCATCCGTTAATTCTTCTTTCCATTCAATTTCCGATTTATTCATTTTTTGCTGGTGTAAATATTAAGGCAGCGCCATTGATACAATGCCGTTTGCCTGTTGTTTCTCGCGGTCCATCATTAAACACATGCCCTAAATGCCCACCACAAACTGCACAATGCTCTTCGGTTCGTGCCATTCCAATATTGTAATCTACTGAAAATGCGACATTACCTTTTATTTCTCTGTCAAAACTTGGCCATCCTGTACCAGAATCAAATTTATCGCTACCATTAAATAGTGGAGTATCACATCCGGCGCAACTATAAATCCCTGGTTCATATATTTTATTCAAAGGACTCGAAAACGGGCGTTCAGTTCCCGATTCTCTTAAAACATAATATTGTAGTTCTGTGAGCTGTGTTTTCCATTCTTGATTTGTTTTGGTTACAGAAAATACTTCTTTTTTTTGTGCTTTAGTTTGACATGAAAAAAGAATACAAATTATAAAAACTGAGCTTAATTTTTTGAGTGTCATGAGTAGGATTTTTAAATTTCTTTAAAAATAAGTATAAATTTAATTCGTTATATATTTTTCACATAAATTTGTGACTGTTTGTGTAGAGTTGTGTCTTATAAATCAGAACTACTCTTATTAATATAAATTCTTAAATAATGAAAAATCAATTTATCGCTTTTTTATTTTGTGTGCTTAGTTTTTCTTGTGCTACTAATCCATTTACAGGGAAAAAAACTATGGCATTTATGCCAAACTCCCAGTTATTACCAATGGCGTTTGCTCAGTATGATCAGTTTTTGTCCGATAATAAAGTGCTAAAAGGTACTTCCGATGCTGAAATGATTACAAGAGTTGGGCAACGCATTTCAGTAGCTGCCGAACGATGGTTAGATGCTAATAATTATCAAGGTTATCTAAAAGACTATAAATGGGAGTATAATTTAGTGGATGATAAAATGGTAAATGCTTGGTGTATGCCTGGAGGTAAAATTGTTTTTTACACTGGAATTTTGCCAATAGCAGCTGGTGAAACTGGAGTTGCGGCGATTATGGGTCATGAAGTGGCTCATGCTTTAGCAAATCATGGTCAACAGCGTATGAGTGCAGGAATGATTCAGCAAGCTGGTGCAATCGGCGTTGCTGCTGCCACCAACTCTAAAAGTAGCACAGAACAACGTGTCTGGATGCAGGCTTACGGCGTTGGTAGTTCAGTAGCAGGAATGTTGCCCTTCAGTAGAGCTCATGAAACGGAAGCCGACGAAATAGGGCTGTACCTTATGGCTATAGCAGGCTACAATCCAGATGAAGCTCATAAGCTATGGCAACGTATGAAGACCAATAGTGGCGGTGAAGCACCTCCAGAATTTTTAAGTACACACCCTTCGAATGCTTCTCGTATAGCTAATTTAAAATCCCTATCAAACCAAGCAAAAGAGGAAGCTCGTAAATTTGGAGTAACATCTTTTAGATCATATTGACTTTATAATTGAAATAAATGCTTAAATTGGGAACTGCTCAACAAAATGAGCAGTTTTTTTATGAAAAAATTTGAGAAAGGGAGTAAGCAGCTTACTAAAGCATGGGCATTTTATGATTGGGCAAATTCAGTATATCCCTTAGTGATAAGTACAGCAATTTTTCCCATATATTACAGCAGTATAACGAGTTCATTTGCGAACACATCTGGAGATGTATCATTTCTAGGAACTTCTTGGGATCCAACAGCATTGTACGATTATACACTGTCATTCTCATTTTTAATAGTAGCGTTTTGCTCTCCTATTCTTTCTGCCATTGCAGATTATATGGGTAATAAATTAAAATTCATGAAATTCTTTTGCCTTTTGGGGGCGCTGTCAGTAATGGGTTTATTTTTTTTTAAAGGAGAAGATACCTTATGGGTGGCACTCACATGTACGGTGTTTGCAAGTATTGGATTTTGGGGGAGTTTAGTGTTTTACAATGCCTACCTTCCAGAAGTTGCTTTTCCAGAACAGCAGGATAAAGTTAGTGCGCAAGGCTTTATTTATGGATATATTGGTTCGGTATTATTACTCGTATTTAGCCTTGTAATGGTTCAAATGCCAGAGTTATTTGGCATCACAGACCCTACTTTAGCTCCACGAATTACGTTTCTTTTAGTTGGTGTTTGGTGGATAGGATTTGCTCAGTTTACATACCGTCGCTTGCCCAATAATATCTTTAACCATAAACCTGAAAAAGACTTTATTTGGAAAGGACTTAAAGAGTTAAAAATTGTTTTAAAAGAACTTGTTAATTATCCACAACTTAAATATTTTTTAGTTGCTTTTTTCTGCTTTAGCGTGGGTGTGCAAACCATTGTACTAATGGCTGGTATTTTTGGAAGTAAAGAATTGGGACTACCAACATCGAATTTAATTTTTACAATTATTCTAGTACAACTTGTTGCTATTTTAGGTGCTTATTTGTTTTCTAAACTGTCAACAAAAATCGGAAACCTAAAAACCCTAAAATTTACACTTATTATTTGGGGAGGCGTTTGTTTTTTAGCCTTTTCTTTAGATGTCAATCAAACGAACGTAGATTATTATTTTTACGGGTTAGGGATTATATTAGGGTTTGTTTTGGGTGCTACGCAATCGATTGGTCGTTCGACCTATTCAAAGCTTTTGCCAGACACACATGATCATGCTACATATTTTAGTTTTTATGATGTTACTGAGAAATTAGCAATTGTATTAGGTATGTTAGTTTTTGGAGTTCTTATTTCAATTACAGGTTCTATGCAATATTCTGTATTGTCGTTAGCCTTCTTTTTTCTTTGTGCGTATATTGTTTTGTCTGCTGTCAAATCAACCGAGTTTGTAAAATAATTTATTCTTAATCCCCTTTTTTATAAAGTTGGCATAACAATTGAACCTTTGCTATAGATGTAAGTAAATACGCTGATAAAAGGCGTCAACTTGCATTTAACATGAACCATTAATATCAAAACAGTTCTGTTTTATGACAGAATGACCTAATATACATATGAGCAAATCAAAATTCACTATGCTTGACAGTTTGTCATTACAAGACTTTGATGAAAATTCAGAGTTAATTCCATTGATGACTACCGAAGATGAAGAAGCAATAAAAAATGAATCACTTCCAGAAACAGTACCGATTCTCTCCTTGAGAAATACTGTTTTATTTCCAGGCGTCGTTATTCCAATTACTGCTGGTCGAGATAAATCTATTCAGTTAATTAATGATGCCAATTCTGGTTCTAAAGTTATTGGAGTTGTTTCACAAAAAGACGAAACCGTAGAAGATCCTAGTCTAGATGATATTTATACCACAGGAACAGTTGCACGGATCTTAAAAGTCCTTAAAATGCCTGACGGTAATACTACTGTAATAATTCAAGGAAAAAAGCGTTTTCAGATATCTGAAATAGTTTCAGAAGCTCCCTATATGATAGCTAAAATTCAGGATGTTCCAGAAATTTCGCCATCTAGTAGCGCTGAATTCCCAGCCATTATTGAATCCATCAAAGATCTAGCTTTACAAATCATAAAACAAAGCCCTACAATTCCTAGTGAAGCTTCATTTGCGATCAAAAATATCGAAAGCAGTTCGTTTTTAATCAATTTTGTATCTTCAAATATGAACCTCTCTGTTGTTGAAAAACAGAAATTATTAGAAGTTCATGATCTTCAAGAGCGTGCGTTACTAACCTTGAAACATATGAATGTTGAGTTTCAACGCTTAGAGCTTAAAAACGATATTCAATCCAAAGTGCAAAGCGACATGAGTCAGCAACAGCGCGAATATTTTTTACAACAACAAATTAAAACCATACAAGAAGAATTGGGTGGCGTGAGTTATGAAGAGGAAATTGAGGAAATGAAATCTCGTGCGGAAAAAAAATCTTGGAATACAAAAGTCGCTACGCATTTTAACAAAGAAATTGGAAAACTGCAACGTATGAACCCACAAGTTGCCGAGTATTCTATTCAACGTAATTATTTAGATCTGTTTCTAGATTTACCTTGGGATTCTTTTAGCGAAGATAATTTTGATTTGAAACGCGCACAAAAAATATTGGATCGTGATCATTTTGGTTTAGAAGAAGTCAAACGAAGAATCATAGAATATTTAGCGGTTTTGAAACTAAGAAATGATATGAAGTCTCCAATTTTGTGTTTACATGGTCCTCCCGGAGTTGGAAAAACATCTCTAGGAAAGTCGATAGCTGAAGCATTAGGCAGAGAATATGTTCGAATTTCTTTAGGTGGTCTTAGAGATGAAGCTGAAATACGAGGGCATAGAAAAACATATATTGGTGCCATGCCAGGTCGAATTTTGCAAAGTTTAAAAAAGGCAGGGACTTCTAATCCTGTATTTGTGTTAGATGAAATTGATAAGCTTTCAAGTTCTCATCAAGGCGATCCATCGTCTGCAATGCTTGAAGTTCTAGATCCTGAACAAAATTCAGAATTCTATGATAACTTTTTAGAAATGGGGTATGACCTTTCAAAAGTTATGTTTGTAGCAACTTCTAACAGTCTAAATACGATTCAACCCGCACTTTTGGATCGAATGGAGATCATTAATGTGAGTGGCTATACTATTGAAGAAAAAGTTCAAATCGGAAAAAAATATTTATTACCAAAACAAATTTTAGAACATGGCATAACTTCTTCGGACTTAAAAATTGCACAACCACAATTAGAAAAAATTGTTGAAGGCTATACAAGAGAATCCGGAGTGCGAGGGCTTGAAAAGCAAATAGCAAAAATGGTTCGCTACGCTGCTAAAAATATTGCAATGGAAGAACCTTACGCTACAAAAATTTCTAATGAGGCCATAGTCGAGGTCTTAGGTAGTCCAAAACTTGAGCGCGATAAGTACGAGAATAACGATGTTGCAGGAGTTGTAACTGGTTTAGCTTGGACTCGGGTTGGGGGCGATATTTTATTTATTGAGTCTATCTTATCTAAAGGAAAGGGAAGTTTAAATATTACTGGAAATTTAGGAAAAGTTATGAAAGAGTCAGCAACAATTGCTATGGAATACATCAAAGCAAATGCAGACTTATATGACTTGAAACCCGAAATTTTTGACACTTATAACGTTCATATTCATGTCCCGGAAGGCGCTACTCCAAAAGATGGTCCTAGTGCTGGAATTACAATGTTAACTTCTTTAGTGTCTTTGTTTACTCAAAGAAAAATAAAGAAAAACTTAGCAATGACCGGAGAAATTACCCTGCGTGGTAAAGTACTTCCTGTGGGTGGTATCAAAGAGAAAATTTTGGCGGCCAAACGTGCAAAAATAAAAGATATTATTCTTTCTAAAGACAATAAAAGTGATATTGAAGATATCAATCAAACCTATTTAAAAGGATTAACTTTTCATTTTGTTTCAGATATGAGTGAAGTCATTGACATTGCGATTACAAATCAAAAAGTTAAAAATGCAAAAACACTTTAATTTGGTTAAATTTTTTATCATTCAAAATAAACACTCCTAATTGCCGTTTTAGAACTGATTTACTTTCACATGAGAATTAGGATAAGTGTTGCGTTTTTTTTGTTTTTATGTAGCTCAGCTTCGTATGCGCAGTTAGGAGGTGAATCTACATACCAGTTCTTAAACCTTGTATCCTCACCAAGACAAGCTGCTTTGGGCGGAAAAGTTCTTACGAATGTTGACTATGATGTCACTCAAGCTTTATACAATCCTGCTACTATAAATCAAGACATGGACAATCAGTTGGCGCTAAATTATTCCAATTATTTAGGGGATTTAAATTATGGCACTGCAGCATATGCTTATACTTGGGACCGAAGAACTAAAACATTTCATATTGGAATGACTTATATCAATTATGGGAGTTTCGATGGCTACGATGAAAATGGAATAAGTACAGGAACATTTACTGGAAATGAAGCCGCAATTTCTATGGGGTATGCAACTCAAGTTGGGTATTCTGATTTTTATATCGGAGGAAACCTCAAATTAATTTCCTCAAAACTTGAACAGTATAATTCCCTTGGCGTTGCAGGAGATTTAGGTTTAATCTATATTAATGAGTATTTAGAGTTTAATGCGGCTCTTGTAATTCGTAATTTTGGAACACAACTCACAACCTATGCAGGCTTGAAGGAGTCGTTACCTTTTGAAATTGCACTTGGATTTTCTCAAACGCTTGAAAATGTTCCTTTAAGATGGCATCTTACTTTTGAAAATCTACAACAGTGGCCAATTGCTAAAGCCAACCCTGCACGAGCGACATCAGATTTAAACGGAAATCAAACAGAGGAAAACGTTGGCTTTCTTAGTAATGTTGTTCGTCATACGATTGTGGGACTAGAACTTTTTCCTGAAAAAGGATTTAACCTAAGATTAGGATATAGTTTTAGAAGGGCAGCGGAGTTAAAAATTATAGATCAGCGGAATTTTTCAGGTTTTTCTTTTGGAATTGGCTTGAAGTTTAATAAAATAAGATTTAGTTTTACACATGCGCGCTATACATTAGCCTCAAATACTAGTTTTCTGGGGCTTCAAATACATTTAAACTAATGAAAAAAATAACAATTGCTATTGATGGATTTTCCTCTACTGGAAAAAGTACACTTGCCAAACAACTAGCGCAAAAGCTTCAGTATGTTTATGTCGATTCTGGAGCAATGTATCGAGCAGTCGCCTTATATGCCTTAGAGCATAAATTAATCGATGGTAATGTTTTAAACACAGAAAAACTCATAACAAGCTTACCACACATAAATGTTGCTTTTCAATACAACAATTCTTTAAAAGCTTCTGAACTATATTTAAATGAAGTAAATGTAAATACCAAAATTCGATCCATGATCGTGTCTAATGCAGTTAGCATAGTCGCCTCAGTACCTGAAGTTCGTAAGCAATTAGTCGCTCTTCAACAACAAATGGGCGCAAAGAAAGGTATTGTGATGGATGGAAGAGATATTGGCACAGTTGTTTTTCCAGATGCAGAACTAAAGCTGTTTATGACCGCTTCTGCCCATACCCGAGCACAAAGACGGTATCAGGAGTTAGTTAGCTGTGGAACAACAGTCTCTTTTGACGCTGTATTAGAAAATATAACTTCACGAGATCATCTTGATTCTACACGAGAAGATTCGCCACTTTTTAAAGCAAAAGATGCCATTGAAATTGATAACTCTAGCCTTAGTTTAGAAGACCAATTCGAAAAGGTATTAGCGCTCGTAAATTCAAAATTAGCAATTGCGTAACTTCTCTCTTAAAAACAGATAAGAAAACATTAGGAATCATTAGGGATTAATTGTAATATTGCACTCCTTTTAGCAAATAATAGGTTCAGTAAAAGGGATTAACTTTAATTAATAACACTTTTATAGGGGTGCTTAAACGAATCTTTCCTCTGTAAAATACAAATTTTTAAACAGCCATGGCTGAAGAAAAAAACACAAATGTGGAAGAGGTAACTGCAGAAACTACCGCAGTAGAAACGCCACAAGTAAACGAAGCTCAAGCAAATCCTGAGCAATTCCTAAAAGATTTTAACTGGCACAATTACGAAGAAGGTATTGATCCCGTTGACGACGCTAAACTTGATGAATTCGAGAAGTTAGTTGCAAGTAATTTTGTTGATACACTTGATGATCAAGTTGTAGAAGGTACAGTTGTTCATATTTCTGATCGTGATGCGATTATTGATATCAATGCAAAATCTGAGGGTGTCATCTCATTAAATGAGTTTCGATACAATCCTAACTTAGCAATTGGAGACAAAGTAGAAGTTTTAATTGATGTGCGTGAAGATGCAACTGGTCAATTAGTTCTTTCTCACCGAAAGGCTAGAGTTATCAAAGCATGGGATCGTGTGATCTCTGCTAATGAAACTGGAGAAATCGTAAATGGTTTCGTTAAATGTCGTACTAAAGGTGGTATGATCGTTGATGTATTTGGTATTGAAGCGTTCTTACCAGGTTCACAAATCGATGTGAAGCCAATTAGAGATTACGATCAGTATGTCAACAAAACAATGGAATTCAAAGTGGTAAAAATCAACCACGAATTCAAAAACGTTGTGGTATCGCATAAAGCGCTTATTGAAGCAGACATCGAAATCCAGAAGAAAGAAATTATCAGTCAATTAGAAAAAGGTCAAGTTCTTGAAGGTGTTGTTAAAAACATCACATCTTACGGAGTATTTATGGATCTTGGTGGCGTTGATGGTTTAGTTCACATTACTGACCTTTCTTGGTCAAGAATCAATCACCCAAGTGAGATTGTAGAACTCGATCAAAAATTAAACGTTGTTATTCTTGACTTTGATGAAAATAAATCAAGAATTCAATTAGGTCTTAAACAATTGAGCAAACATCCATGGGATGCCCTTGGCGAAGATGTGAAAATTGGAGATGAGATTGAAGGTAAAGTTGTAGTCATTGCAGATTATGGTGCATTTATCGAAGTCGTAGAAGGTGTTGAAGGATTAATTCATGTTTCTGAAATGTCTTGGTCTACACATTTACGTTCTGCTCAAGACTTCGTAAAAGTAGGAGATAAAATTAAAGCTCAGATCTTAACTTTAGATAGAGAAGATCGTAAAATGTCACTAGGTATTAAGCAATTATCTGCTGATCCTTGGACTGACATTACTTCTAAATTTCCAGTAGCTTCTAAGCATACAGGAATTGTAAGAAACTTCACAAACTTTGGTGTTTTTGTTGAATTAGAAGAAGGTATTGATGGTTTAATTTACATCTCTGATTTATCTTGGACTAAGAAAGTGAAACATCCTAGCGAATTTTGTGCTGTAGGTGATAACTTAAAAGTTGTAGTTCTTGAATTAGACGTTGAAGCTAGAAAACTAAGTTTAGGACATAAACAAACCACTGATAATCCTTGGGATAAATATCAAACTGAATTTGCTTTAAACACTAAGCATACGGCTTCTATTGAAGAAATCGTTGACAAAGGTGCCACGGTTAAATTCAACGACGATGTTATCGCTTTTATTCCTTCACGTCATCTTGAAAAAGATGATGGAAGTAAGCTCAAAAAAGGAGAAGAAGCGGAGTTTGTAATCATTGAATTCAATAAAGAATTCAAACGTGTTGTAGCTTCACATACTGCCTTATTTAAAGCAGAAGAAGTGAAGCATGTGAAAGCAGCGGTCAAAAAAGCAGCGAGTACTGCAGCTGAAGCAAAACCTACTTTAGGAGATGCGAACGATGCTTTACAAGCACTTAAAGACAAAATGGACGGGAAATAATCCTCTCCTAAGTCTTATAATTTAAGAGCCTTCTCTACTGAGAAGGCTCTTTTTTTATATATGTGTTAAGTTTGTGTTTATATTTTTTTTGCCCGGTTTTATTCTGCTACAACGATATGTAGTGACCAGTCGTCATTTTTTGGGCCATGAAATCATCTTTTCTGATTTTTGAGTAAAAGGTATTCACTAATAAATGGATGTCTTTTCTGGAAGCTATAGTGTTCATTAGTTAGCGTATTTTCCATACCATTTATCTCAAAAAATACATTTTAAATTAAATAGGTGTTAGTTATAAATTGCAAACAAATACCATCTCAAGTAGTGATCAATTGACTTTAGGGTTGGGACTTTATGTGCTATAGATGTAATAAAAAAAAAGCCACTTCTAAACTAGAAGCGGCTTATATTATAAGTGATTTTAATTTCTAAGAATCAATAGACCCTAGAACGCGTTTCATAAAACTATTTAACGCTTCCTTTTGAGGAGTACCATCTTTAACCATTTTATGAACTTCCAGTGCACCGTACATATTAGAGATTAATTCTCCAATCACATCTAATTCTTCATCTTTTAGACTCGGAACTTCAGTGAGTGCTTCTAAGGTTTCAAGGGTTTCAACGATATAATCTTCATCATTGGCCTCAATAAATTGTGTTAAATGCTTAATTACTGGCAGCTTCATCAACAAGAGCTTTTAGAACGTCAAACTTGTTGGTTTGCGTTTGGTTTATAAACTGACCTGATTTGAAAACAGCAAAAGTAGGTAAGTTGTCTACGGTTGCGAGTTTTCTACTTTCAGGGAATTTTTCTGCATCTGCAATCACAAACGTCGCGTCTGTCATTTCAGAAGCTAGTTTTTTGAATTTAGGTTTCATAATTCTACAGTTTCCACACCAAGTCGCGGAGTACTGAACCACTACAAAAGCGTTGTCAGAGATTATAGATTGTAAATTGTCTTCAGAAAGTTCCTGCATGATAAATTAGTTTTAGTGAGATGCTAAATAGCTAGCAGTTCCTTTAGCATTGGGTTGCATGGCATCTTTACCTTCTTCCCAGTTTGCTGGACATACTTCGCCTTTTTCTTGTACGTGTGTGTAGGCGTCAATGAGTCTTAAAAACTCAGCAATATTACGACCAAGTGGCATGTGGTTAATGCCTTCATGAACAACAGTTCCTTCTTCGTCTATAATATAAGTTGCTCTGTAAGTAACGTTATCACCTTCAACTAAAACTACGCCTGTTTCTTCATTGTAAGTCTCATTTGAAATATCTAAAATTCCTAATGTAGATGCTAAGTTTCTGTTAGAATCTGCTAAAATAGGGTAGGTAACGCCTTCAATTCCACCATTGTCTTTGGCAGTAGATAGCCATGCAAAATGAACTTCAGGTGTGTCACAAGATGCGCCAATTACGATTGTGTTTCTTTTTTCAAATTCTGCTTTTGCAGCTTCAAAAGCATGTAATTCTGTTGGACATACAAAAGTGAAATCTTTTGGATACCAAAATAAAATTACTTTTTTCTTATTGTTGATTGCTTCTTCTAGAACGTTTACTTTAAAAGTATCGCCCATTTCATTCATTGCGTCTACGCTTAAGTTTGGGAATTTTTTTCCTACAAATGCCATAATGTATAGTTTAAGATATGTTAAATTATTTAGTGTAAAGATACACTAAGAAAGACGATCTAAATCCCTAAAAAAATTATAATTTCTTATACAGCTATAAGTATAAATTATAATTTTATTTTAGAAAGACACTTAAGAGGCTTTAAGTTGTTTTATCTTAATAGAAAATGCTGCAAATAGAAGTGTCATAAAAGGGCTAATCCAATTGAAAAAGGCAAAGATGAAATAATCTGCTACAGAAACCCCCAAAACACCACTTTGATATGCGCCGCAAGTATTCCAAGGTACTAATACAGATGTAACTGTTCCAGAATCTTCAAGAGTACGACTTAAGTTTTCGGGAGCAAGCCCACGATCTTCATACGCTTTTTTAAACATTTTTCCAGGAACAACTAATGCTAAATATTGATCAGAAGCGGTAACATTAAGCGCCAAGCAGCTTGCCACAGTACTTGCAAATAAACCAAAAGTTGTCGTAGCTAAACTCAGCAAAGCTTTACTAATTCTGGAGAGCGCGCCAATGGCATCCATAACCCCTCCAAATATCATTGCACAAATTATTAACCAAATTGTCTGTAGCATGCCATACATCCCACCTGCTGTAAATAAATCATTCAGTTCTACACTAGTTGTTTCAACAGCAGTATCGACTGTGATCGCTTTCATAACGCCTTTATAAGCTGTCTTAAAATCGAGTACAGTGGCGTCTGTAACTGTCATTACAATTTGTGGTTGCGCAATAATAGCCGCTACTGCTCCAAGTAATGTTCCAACAAGTAAGGCAATTAGTGGTGGTGTTTTTTTAACAATTAATAGAATCACTAATACTGGAACACTAAACAACCAAGGCGAAATGTTAAAAGCGCCATCGATTGCTTGAAGTTTATCTGAAATATCTGGTATGCCATTGGTGTCTAGATTTAACCCTATAATTAAAAAAATAATTAGAGTTACCGATATCGTTGGGATTGTTGTGTAAGCCATATATTTGATATGTTCAAATAGGTCACTTCCTGCCATCGCAGGGGCTAAATTGGTGGTATCGCTTAGGGGTGACATTTTATCACCAAAATAGGCTCCAGACAATACCGCCCCGGCAGTCATTCCTGCTGAAATCCCTAAAGTATTTCCGATTCCAATTAATGCAATCCCTACCGTTGCAGATGTAGTCCAACTACTTCCTGTTGCAATTGATATGATTGCACAGATGACAACAGAAGCTACAAGAAAAAAAGTGGGGTTTAAGATTTGTAAACCATAATATATCATTGAGGGAATTACGCCACTTATAAGCCATGTTCCTGCTAAGGCCCCGACCATTAATAAAATCAAAAGTGCTGCGGTTGTAGATTTAACATTTTCAGCAACTTCTTCTAGCATATTTTTATAACTTACTTTGTTATAAAATCCTACAACTGCTGCTACAGCGGCACCCAAGATTAAAATGAATTGATTACTACCACTAAGGGCATCATCTCCAAATACATAAAATACATTATAAAATAACATAGTCACTAAAGCGATAACAGGAATTAAAGCATGCAAAAGATTTAATTCAGGTTTTAATAGGGTAGTAGTGGTGTCTACCAGATTATTTGAAGTAGTATTTTGACTTTTCATAGGACAGCTATTCAGTATTTTATAACTGTAATGTTACGATTTTAGTCCCAGTTCTGCAAGTGAAAAATTAAGTAGTAAATCGTATTATCTTAACTTGGGGAAAGCGCTAGGGTCAACTTCGTGAAACATTGAATAAACTTTTTCAAAAACATCGTCACTTGACGGTTTACTGAAGTAATCACCGTCAGAACCATATGCAGGGCGGTGTTCTTTTGCCGTAAGTACTTGTGGTTTGCTATCTAAATTTTGATAAACTTCCTGATATTGTAATATTTCATTGAGTATATATGCAGAAGCGCCTCCAGGAACATCTTCATCGACAATAAGCAAACGGTTTGTTTTTTCGATACTTTTAGAAATCTCTTTTTGAAGATCAAAAGGAATTAAAGATTGAATATCAATGATTTCAACATCGATATCAACTTCAAGTAATTCTTTTGCAGCGTGCTCAACGACGCGTAGGGTAGATCCATAAGAAACAATCGTAAGATCTGCTCCGTATTTGATCGTTTCAATAATCCCTACTGGTGTTTTAAATTCACCCAAATTCGAGGGTTCTTTTTCTTTTAATCGGTAGCCATTTAAGCATTCTACAACCATCGCAGGTTGATCACTTTCTAACAGTGTATTATAAAACCCTGCTGCTTTTGTCATATTTCTAGGCACCAATACAAACACACCTCTGATAAGATTAAGAATACCTCCGAGCTGTGATCCAGAATGCCATATCCCTTCTAAACGATGCCCACGAGTTCGAATAATTAATGGGGCTTTTTGTTTCCCTAATGTACGGTAATGCAATGTCGATAAATCATCACTTATGATTTGAAGCGCATAGAGCATATAATCGAGGTATTGAATTTCGGCTATTGGTCTCAAACCACGTAACGCCATTCCAATACCTTGCCCAATAATAGTCGCTTCACGAATTCCAGTATCTGAAACTCTTATCTCTCCATACTTTTCTTGTAAACCTTCCAAGCCTTGATTTACATCTCCAATTGTTCCCGTATCTTCTCCAAAAATTATTACTTCTGGATATTTGTTTAAAACTTTATCAAAATTATCTCTTAAAATAACGCGTCCATCAACTAATTTTGAAGTGCTATCAAAAGTAGGAAGAACTTCAGGGATATTTGTCGCTCTTGAAGCAGATTCGCTATATAAAAGCGAACTGTATTTCGCTTGAATTTTTTCAAAATAGGAATTAATCCATGCTACTAATGCGTCTTTTGCTGCTGATTTTTCATGAACAAGATATTTTAATACATTTCGAGCTGTACTCAGAATATCTTTTTGTAAGGGTTCATTAATACTTTCTAATTGTGAGACTATTTTGGTAATAAAAACGCTTTGAACTGCAGGTTTTGCTGCAGATTGTATAAGTTTTATAACCTCTTGCTTTTCTTTAAGAATAGGCTCAGAGAATTTTTTCCATGCATTTATTTTGCCTTCTTTTACCTTCTTTTTTAAATTTCGATCAATAGCCGTAATTTCATCTTCAGTAGCAATATTATTAGAAATAATCCAGTCTCTAAATTTTAGGTTACAGTCATTTGATTGTTCCCATTTTAAACGCTCAGTCGTTTTATATCTTTCATGAGATCCCGAAGTAGAATGCCCTTGTGGTTGTGTGAGCTCATTAACATGAATTAAAACAGGAATGTGCTCTGTTCTCGATAATTGACTGGCTTTTTGATAGGTATTAATAAGTTCTACATAATCCCATCCTTTGACTCGTAATATTTCGTAGCCCTGATGTTCTGAATCTCTTTGAAACCCTTTTAAAATTTCAGAAATATTTTCTTTGGTTGTTTGGTGTTTTGCAGGAACAGAAATTCCGTAATCATCATCCCAAACACTAATCACCATGGGAACTTGAAGTACGCCGGCAGCATTAATAGTTTCAAAAAACACACCTTCGCTAGTACTCGCATTTCCAATAGTTCCCCAAGCGACTTCATTTCCTGAATTTGAAAATTTTTCTGCATCAATATCCTTTAGATTTCGATACACTTTTGAAGCTTGCGCTAAACCTAATAGTCGAGGCATTTGAGCCCCAGTAGGCGAAATATCTGAACTTGAATTTTTTTGTTGTGTTAAATTTTTCCAGTTATAATTATTATCTAATGAATGAGTTGTGAAATGGCCTCCCATCTGACGACCTGCACTCATAGGATCCTGATTAATATCTGTATTTCCATATAAACCGGCAAAAAACTCCTCAATACTGAGTCTTTCAATAGCCATCATAAAGGTTTGATCTCTATAATATCCAGATCTAAAATCGCCATTTTGAAATGCCTTAGCCCAAGCTAATTGTGGAAGTTCCTTTCCATCACCAAAAATACCAAACTTTGCCTTTCCTGTTAAAACTTCTCGCCTTCCCAGTAAGCTGCATTCTCTACTAGTGACTGCTATAGTATAATCATTAAGTACTTCAGCTTTGAAGTCCTCAAATGTAATATCTTTAGTAAGGTCATTTTTAATCTGCATTGTAAACTATTTCTTTTGTGGTGCAAATATAAAATATTTCAAGGCGATGTCCTATGCTTTACAATTATAATTAATTACTGCAAAAATAGTAAAGCTTAAACAAATGAAATTTCGAAAACGAGTGTTTATGAATCCAAAATAGAGACTTTAATTTTTCGAAAATTAGAACCATTCTCTTCGGAATAACCCTAACAGAGCCTGAGGATCAGCCGTAAAAACAAATCGTATATTATCACTATAATTTGGTTGAGCAATTTCCCAACCCAGGTTTGAATAGAAAGGGAAGTGGATTTCAAAATAATCCGTTATTAAATTTAAACGAATTCCAGCGTCATAAACGAATAAGGATGTATTGCCTTTATTTTTAAGAAAACCAATATCGCCGTAGGCTTGTATAAATTTCCAAATAGACGCACTGGCATTTAATGTGGTCAACCACTGATTAGCAAAAGCAGTATCTAATTTTGATCTGAAGCCACCTTCAGCAATAATGAGTTGTTGACTAAATATTCCACTCGATTCAAATTGGCCTAAATAATTATAATCAAACAAATAATCCGTTGGTCGATCTAAAGCAAAATCAAAATTTTGCTCTCCCGCTGGAATTTTAGAATATAAAAATGCCCCTGCATAAAATCTTAAGTTATAAAACTGATTTTTATTGGTACGACGTCTCACTTCAAAGTCAAATGAAAGCTTTCCGAAATCACTAGAAAATTGAGTGTCTAAAAACCATTGTTTATATTTTTTAAAGCCATTATAAGAATTTAAATACCTGATATTAAATATTTGATAGGGTGGCCCTGTTGATTCAGACGTTTCAGAGGTCGTAAAATCTTTTTCAATACCAACATATCTTATATTAAGTTTCTTAAAAGCATTTGACCTCAAATCAGAAGCATTTCTAAAATTGAAACTCAAGTAGGGGACTGTCTTTGTAACAAAAGCATTTTTCGCAAAACTCGAGCGCGATACAGACACTCCATATTTTATATTGTATAGGTTTTGATCTTCAAAGAAGTTTGTATATTGTAATTGAACAGAACCCGTTAAAGCTCTAGAACGTGTACTGAATGTAGGAGTAATTCCAAATATAAAAGGTTTACTTAAAATGCCTTTGTTGTTGAAGTTAAGCCCCAAATCGACGCCGTCATAAATGTTTTGAAACTCAACTATAGGTAAAAAATACAACTGATGATCATGCGGAGATTCAAAGTCTTTGAACAGTCGAACCTGTAAGGGTTTGGTTAAAAGAGATTTTCCGTTTGCAGATTTCCAATTATTTCTCAAATCAAACTCAGGTACTTTTTGATCGTAATTAAGCACTAAATGGTCTGCTTGATTATTTGCAACTACAAACTTCTTTTCGTTTTTAATTCCACTCAACCACTGTTTTGAAATGATTTCACCATCTTTTAACATAAAAAGAGATACCGGTCGTTGCCCACTTTTTGTGTTTTTTACAGTAAAATATATCGAATCTTTAGTATTTTCTATGGAGGTGATTTTGTAATCTACTTGTTTGGTGTTAGTAAGGAATGAATCAAAAAACCAATCTATATCTTTTGAGGTTTTAGTTTTTAAATACGTTTTAAAATCCTCAGTAGTTTTATGGGGCTGATTTGGATTAAAAATAAACTCTTTCATCCACTCTTCTATAGTTGAACCCTGAATACGATTTTCAAGATACAATAGTCCCTTAGCTGCTTTGTATTTGCTTGATAAGTTGGCATTAAATTTTAAAAGCTGATCTTTTGGTGTATTTAGGGCTTGATCTCGCCCCGTTCTGATCATATGTAAATAGGTTAAATGATACTGATCATTAAACTTTAATTTGGCTAAATTATAGGATCGCAAGCCCCAAATATCTGACAAACTTCCAATTAATTTTTCATCTTTGTAATGTTTTTCGACATACTTCATCAATAGAATGTTCTCAAAACCAGATTGTAGCCAATGTTCTTCTCTAGGATTCATGCCTAAATGGCGATCCAAATACAAGCGTAACATATTTTTTACAAGGGTAATCTCATATTTGAACTGCTTGGAAAATGGGGACAAAAAATCGGGTAGAATATTGAGACCATAAATAGGATATTTATCTAAATCTAAGGTTGTAATTAATACATTTTCGTGTGGATAGTTTGCAAGTTCTGCTTCTATAAAAGTTTTAACTTTATCAAGTATAATAATCTGTTCCGTAGAACTCAATACGGACTCATTATCGTTAGTAATAATAGTTAAGTTTTCAAAATTAACCTTTAAAAAAGGAGTTTTAGAAATATACAAGCGACTGTCGGTTCGGTTTTCACCTATAAAAGTATAGGTGCTTTTTTGCTGTTGTGTTTGTTTAGCGTCTAAATTTAACTCAGAGGCTATATCGAAATACTCAGGAACAGTAATAGTTAGTTTTATAGTAGATTCAGGTGTATAATAATCATTAAGGTTCTTGTTACTGTACAATTTCCATTGAGAAGCTTCATATACTGCTGGAGTAAAATACCAGTAATTCAAGTTGAATTCTCCATTTTTAGTGACACCATAGCCCGTAAACTTATCGTTTTGGATTTGAATTGTATAATCAAAAACTAAAGTTGTGATTGCATCAGGTTTTAGAATTGAATCTAGGGTTACTTTAAACAGGTCAGGGTGTTGCTCTAAGTAGGTATAATTAAGAGAGTTATTCCTTAAATTTTGAATAGATCTAATTTTTGTATATCCACGATCTTTAGCTTTAACCGCTAGTAAATCTCCGTTAAACTCTTCTACAAATCGGTTAGCTAATGGAGTTGTAGGACTACTGAAACTAGAGGTCCAGTCGTTAAAATATAATTCACTTAAGTCCTCCTTTGAAGTGTTTTGATAATGGATGCGTTGTTTGATCGATATTGTATGATTATCTTCATTCAAGAACGCCTCAATTTGCATCGTTTGTTGTCCAAAAACAGAACACAAATTTCCAAAAATAATAAGGCTAAAAAGGGGCTTAAATATCAGTCTTAGGTACAACAATTTCGTTTTGTAGAATTAATAGCTTTTGAGTGCAATGAAAATTTATTAAAAATTTGGACTTAATTTATATTCGTTATAGAAATTATTTAGAATACTAATGACTTCTTCAGATGTGTCTACAACGTGAATTAAGTCTAAATCTTTTGCACTAATAGTTTCAAATTTTTCTAAAAGTGTGGCTTTGATCCATTCAAGTAACCCATTCCAAAAATGTGTACCCACTAAAATCACTGGAAATTTTTCAATTTTCTTAGTTTGGATTAAAGTAATTGCTTCAAACAATTCATCTAAAGTTCCAAATCCACCAGGCATAACAACGATGCCTTGAGAATATTTGACAAACATCACTTTTCTCACAAAAAAGTAATCAAAATCTAAACTTTTATCGTCATCAATATAAGGGTTGTTGTGTTGCTCGAAAGGAAGTTCAATATTTAGGCCTACAGAAGTTCCTCCAGCAAGATGGGCACCTTTATTTCCAGCTTCCATAATTCCAGGACCACCGCCTGTAATGACGCCATATCCAGCATCAACAATAGCACTAGCGACTTCTGTAGATAATTTATAATAGGCATCATCTGTTGGGGTTCTTGCTGATCCAAAAATTGAAACACATGGCCCAATTCTGCTCATCTTTTCAAACCCATTCACAAACTCTCCCATGATTTTAAATATCGCCCACGAGTCATTTGTTTTTATTTCATTCCATCTTTTGTGTTTCTGTTCCGGCCCCATAATTCAATTTTTTAATGCCTACTAATGTAATTCTTTTTTTAAAAACCGAGCCGTATGACTTGATTTGTTTTTTATAATTGTTTCAGGAGTACCTTTAACAATAATTTCTCCTCCACCTTTACCACCCTCAAGGCCGATATCTATAATGTAATCTACAGTTTTAATAACATCTAAATTATGTTCGATAATAATAACCGTATTTCCTTTATCTACCAATTTATTAAGAACGTCCATCAACACGCGAATATCTTCAAAATGAAGACCAGTTGTAGGCTCATCTAAAATATAAATTGTATTTCCCGTATCGCGTTTACTTAATTCTGAGGCAAGCTTAATACGTTGGGCTTCTCCTCCAGAGAGTGTTGTACTTTGTTGACCAAGAGTAATATAACCTAAACCAACTTCTTTAATAGTTTTTAATTTTCTGTGTATTTTTGGGATCATTTCAAAGAAATCTACACTTTCATCGATAGTCATTTCCAAGACATCACTAATCGATTTCCCTTTATATCGGATTTCTAAAGTTTCTCTATTAAATCGTTTTCCTTGACAGGATTCACATTCTACATATACATCTGGAAGAAAATTCATTTCAATCACTCTAAGCCCACCACCTTTACATGTTTCGCAACGCCCACCAACGACATTAAAACTGAATCGGCCTAATTTATAGCCTCGAATCATTGCTTCAGGAATTTTGGCAAATAAGGCTCTAATTTCTCCAAAAACTCCAGTATATGTCGCAGGGTTACTTCGTGGTGTGCGTCCAATTGGAGATTGATTTATGTCGATGACTTTATCGAGGTGCTCTAACCCTTTAATTGATTTATAGGGCATAGGGGTCATAACCCCATTAAAATAATGATTATTTAAAATAGGGTATAGCGTTTCGTTAATTAAGGTCGATTTCCCGCTTCCAGAAACTCCTGTTATCCCTATCATTTTGGCTAAGGGAAGTTTTATGGAAACATTTTTAAGGTTATTTCCAGTACAGCCTGTTAGTTCTAAAAATTTACCATTTCCAGGTCGCCGTGTTTTTGGAACTTCAATTTTTTGTATGCCACTTAAATAATCTGCTGTGACCGTTCTACTATTCAATAACTCTTTTGGTGTGCCTTGACTAATGATTTCTCCTCCATGTTTCCCTGCTTTGGGTCCAATATCGATGACATGATCGGCTTGTTCAATCATATCTTTATCATGTTCTACTACAATTATTGAATTTCCAACATCTCTTAATGCAATCAAAGATTTGATTAGTTTTTCATTATCACGCTGATGTAAACCTATACTAGGTTCATCTAAAATATATAATACTCCTACAAGTTGAGATCCTATTTGCGTAGCCAATCGAATGCGTTGGGCTTCACCTCCAGAAAGCGATTTAGAACTTCTGTCAATTGTTAAATAATCCAATCCAACATCTAATAGAAACTGAAGTCTGGTAGATATTTCTTTTATAATTTCTTTTGATATTTGATTCTGACTATCCGACAAATATTTTGGTAATTCCTTAAACCAGTTGACTAAATCTACAACATCCATGTGAGATAGTTCGGCAATGTTTTTAGCGTTAACTTTAAAGTATAAGGATTCTTTTTTAAGTCGTGAGCCTTCACAAGTTGGACATTTAATTTTGTCCATATAGTTTTTAGCCCAGCGCTTAATTGAAGTGGAGTCGGCATTTTTGTATTGACTTTCTATAAAATTTGCAATCCCTTCAAAATTTATAACATAATTTCGTGAAACTCCTAAAGTTTTACTGTTCACTGAAAAATCATCTTTGCCGCCATATAATATAATTTCTAAGGCTTCTTTGGGAATTGTTGATATAGGATCTGAAAGTTTAAATTTATAGCGCTGTGCAATGAGCTCTAATTGTTTAAATATCCATGAATCTTTCTGAGCGCCTTGAGGAGCCAACCCCCCATTTTTTATGGATAGCGACTTATCAGGAATAATTTTTGATTCATTAACTTTATAAAGCGTTCCAATTCCACTACAATCCGAACATGCACCTTTGGGAGAGTTAAATGAGAAGTTATTAGGCTCTGGGTTTGGGTAGGAGATTCCTGAAGTTGGACACATCAAATCACGACTAAAATAACGGACTTCTTTGCTGTCTTCATCAATGACCATCAGTATATTTTCCCCGTGATACATCGCCGTATTTATGCTTTCACTTAGTCTACTTGTAGCTTGTGTGTTGCTATCAATTTTAAGCCTGTCAATAACAATTTCGATGTCGTGCGTTTTATAACGATCAAGCTTCATTCCTTTAGATATATCAACAATCACCCCATCTGTTCTGACTTTTACAAAGCCTTGTTTTGCAATCTGTTCAAAAAGCTCTCTATAATGTCCTTTTCGTGAGCGAATAACCGGTGCTAAAATCGAAATGCGTTTTCCCTGAAAAGATTCAAGTATAAGGGCTTTGATTTGTTCATCGTTATAACTCACCATTTTTTCATTTGTGTTATAACTATAGGCATCAGCTCCTCTTGCAAATAGGAGTCTTAAAAAATCATAAATTTCGGTAATAGTTCCAACTGTGGAGCGTGGCGACTTGCTGGTCGTCTTTTGTTCAATCGCAATTACTGGGGATAACCCATCAATTTTATCAACATCTGGACGCTCTAAACTTCCTAAAAACTGACGCGCATAAGCAGAAAATGTTTCAATGTAACGGCGTTGACCTTCCGCGTAGATCGTATCAAATGCCAGTGAAGATTTGCCACTTCCAGAGAGCCCTGTAACTACAACTAGCTGGTCACGTGGTATCTTTACATCAATGTTTTTCAAATTGTGTACTCTAGCACCCTTTACTTCAATAAATTCATCAACCTTGCTCATATCGTTTGCGATCAGCGCCTAATAATTCGTAATTAAAATATATCAATACTTCCTTTTCCTTCTCTAACAATAGTAATTTCAGATCCCTTGACTTCCAAAACAGTTGAAGGCTGGTTGTCGCCATAACCGCCATCAATAACCAAATCAACCTTAGAACTCCATTTTTCATGTATCAATTCGGGATCTGTAGTGTACTCCAAAATAGCATCTTCGTCATGAATTGATGTTGAGACGATAGGGTTGCCTAATGCTTCAACAATGTTCAAAGCTATAGAATTATCAGGAATACGAATTCCAACAGTCTTCTTTTTCTTGAAAGGATAGGGCAAAGAATTTGCTCCCGGAAGAATAAACGTATAGGGTCCTGGAAGTGTTCGTTTCAAAAGTTTAAATATGGGGGTTTCGATTTGGGTCACATAATCGCTCAAATTACTTAAATCATGACAGATAAAAGAGAAGTTAGAGCGCTCTAATTTAACCCCCTTTATTTTGGCGATTCGATCCAAGGCTTTAACATTGGTAATATCACAACCCAATCCATACACTGTATCGGTTGGATAGATAATTAGCCCACCCTTTTTAAGCACATCCACAACGTTTTGGATCGCTTTTGGATTAGGGTTTTCAGGATATATTTTGAGAAGTTCTGCCATAGTCGTTTTGATTTACGATAGAATTTCAAGTTTCGCAAATCGGAGTAAAAGCTTTTTACTTCCGCCATTTTCAAATTTAATTTCTGCTTTTAAATCTGCGGCTTTTCCTTCAATACTCAATACCGTTCCTTTTCCAAACCGTTGATGATTTACAGTATCTCCAACAATTAATTTAGTATCAAGGATGTTAGACGATGATTTTGTGTCACTAATTTTTTTAAAGTTTTTTGGCGTAGATAGTTTAAATTTCTCAGCGGGCTTTGGTTTCTTTTTCATGTAAGCAGGCTTTTTATAACGCACCGTATTAGTATCGATATCTCCAAAAATATCGGCACTTAACATAGGATTGAAACGCCGTTCTTCTTTTGGAGTTACAATTTCTAGATATTGTTCATCTATTTCTTCAATAAATCGGCTTGGCTCTGAATCTACAAGTTTCCCCCAACGGTAACGGGATAGGGCATAGGTTAGGTAGGCTTGTTTTTCGGCACGTGTCAAAGCGACATAAAACAAACGGCGTTCTTCTTCAAGTTCATCTCGAGTATTCATACTCATAGCACTCGGAAAAAAATCTTCCTCTAAGCCCACAATAAAGACATACTCAAACTCTAAGCCTTTTGCTAAGTGAATGGTCATAAGTGCGACTTTATCGCTGTCGTCACCTTCTTCATTATCTAAATCCGTAGCAAGCGCTACATCTTCTAAAAACTCCGCTATCGATCCCGTAGAATCCGCAAGTTCTTGTTGACCTTCAACAAAATCTTTAATACCATTCAGCAATTCTTCGATGTTTTCCATACGATTAATACCTTCTGGAGTGCCATCTTTTTTAAACTCTTGAATCAATCCCGTAGCTTTACAAACATGCTCTGCTAAATCAAAGGCATTTGCGGTCTGACTCATCACCTTAAAACTTTCGATCATGGTGGTGAAGTTTTGCAGTTTGGTTTTGGTGCCTGCATTAATGTTTATTGGTAATTCATTAAGGTGTTTTAGAATTTCAAAAATTGTTTTGTTATGTTCATTTGCAGAAACAATTAAACGATCAACCGTAGTTTGTCCAATTCCACGTCCTGGGAAATTAATAATACGCTTCAAGGCTTCTTCATCTGAAGGATTTATAATAAGCCGTAAATAGGAAAGTACATCTTTGATTTCTTTACGCTGATAAAATGATAAGCCGCCATAAATACGATATTCTAGGCCTCGTTTTCTCAAAGCATCTTCAATAGAACGGGATTGTGCATTGGTACGGTACAACACTGCAAAATCACCATTTTTGGCTTGGTTTTGCATCTTGTTATCAAAAATCGTACTCGCAATATAGCGTCCTTCATCGCCATCGGTCAATGATCGGTTGACAATGATTTTTTCACCTTCTTCATTGGCCGTCCAAACGACTTTATCTAACTTGGTTTGATTTTTTTCAATAATCGAATTTGCAGCATTAACAATGTTTTTAGTGGAGCGGTAGTTTTGTTCCAATCGAAACAGTTTTACATTGTCATAATCCTTTTGGAAATTCAAAATATTATTGATGTTTGCTCCTCTAAAAGCATAGATACTTTGGGCGTCATCTCCAACCACACAAATGTTCTGAAACCGGTCCGAGAGCGCACGCACAATAAGGTATTGCGAATGGTTTGTATCTTGATACTCATCGACAAGAATATATCGGAAACGATCTTGATATTTCGCCAATACTTCAGGAAATCGTGTAATTAATTCATTGGTTTTAAGCAGTAAATCATCAAAATCCATAGCACCAGCTTTGAAACATCTAGACACATACTCCTTATAAATTTCGCCCATTTCTGGACGCTTAGCCATAACATCAGCCTCTTTAAGCTCTGGGTTTTGAAAATAGGCTTTAACGGTAATTAAACTGTTTTTATACGCTGAAATTCGCGACTGAACTTGTTTGTATTTATAAATATCTTTGTCTAATTTCTTTTCTTTGATTATCGACGAAATCAAACGTTGTGAGTCTTGAGTGTCATAAATTGTGAAATTTGAAGGATAGCCAAGCTTATCGGCTTCAAAACGTAATATTTTCGCAAATACAGAGTGGAAGGTTCCCATCCATAAGTTCTTAGCTTCGCTGTCTCCTACAATTGTCGAAATTCGCGTTTTCATCTCACGAGCCGCCTTGTTGGTAAAGGTCAGGGAAAGAATATTAAAGGGGTCGACACCTTCGCTCATCAAATAGGCGATGCGGTAGGTGAGGACTCTGGTTTTTCCAGAACCAGCACCTGCGATAATAATCATTGGTCCTTCTTTTTGAAGGGTTGGCGCTAATTGGGCCTCGTTAAGTTGACTTAAATACTGTTTCAAATTTCATTTTTTCTAAGACGTGAAATTAAGCAATGTAATTTGTAATTTTAGGTTGAATTACTATAAATTATAAACAATTTATGAAACCTTATTTAGAAGCTTTTTTAAAAATTTGTAAGTGTTTAAATTGTGTGTGTATATTGAATGAAATTATTAACTTGGCATTTATTAATCATCACGAAACATTTTTAAATGGAAAATGAGTTTTATAGTTTGGTCATGTACTGTATCCCTGCGCTTTTAACAGGTACTATTGCATATTTATTTTTTAAAGAAAATTTGGCTAACGAAAACAAAAGACGTCACTATATTTTACATAAATCCCTTCAAAAAGAAGTGCTTCCGCTTAAACTTCAAGCCTATGAACGTTTAGCTTTGGTTTTGGAACGTATGGCTCCCAATAATTTATTGATAAGAATCAAACCTATTTCTCAGCGTAAAGAAGATTATGAACAGTTATTAATTCAAAATATCGAACAAGAATTTGAACATAATTTAGCACAGCAAATCTACCTTTCAGAAGAATGTTGGAATATCATTTTAACGGCTAAAAATACAACCATTCAATTTATTAGAAATTGCGACATTTCAAATTCTACTACTAACGCAGATCAATTTAGAGAATTAGTACTGACTAAATCTATGGATATGCAAGCACCAAGTTATGCTGCGTTAGCGTATCTGAAAAATGAGGTCAGTAAGTTATTAACCTACTAAAGCAGATTGAGTAATGCAAAACACACGCCTTCAAACTCCCATTGATTACCTTAAAGGTGTCGGGCCTAGTCGTGCAGAAGTGTTGCGTAAAGAGTTAGGAATTAGCACCTATCAAGATCTCATTAATTTATTTCCAAATCGCTACATTGATCGTACGCGTTTCTATAAAATAGCACAACTCCAACCTTCCAAAGCATATGTTCAAATTGTGGGTCAAATCACAGGTTTTAAAGAACTTGGGCAGAAACGTGGCAAACGCTTAGTTGCTACATTTAGAGATGAAACTGGCTTTATTGAACTCGTTTGGTTTAGAGGTCACAAATGGCTTCGTGAGCAACTCAAAACCCATACAGATTATGTGATTTTTGGAAAACTTAATTTGTTCAATGGTGTTTTTAGTATGCCGCATCCAGACATTGAACTCAAAACAGATTACGACAAAAGCCTTTCTAAGGCCATTCAACCCATTTATCCGTCCACAGAAAAGTTAGCGAATAGAGGCATTTCAAATCGTGTGATTTGTAAGATTATGGAACAGCTGTTTTTGCAATTCAATGGTCGATTCGAAGAAACATTGTCTTCTGATATATTAGAACATCAAAAATTGATTTCTAAAAGCGAAGCATTAGTGAATATTCATTTTCCAAAATCACAAAAATTATTAAGTCTTTCGCAATTTCGTTTAAAGTTTGAGGAGTTATTTTATATCCAACTCCAACTTATTCTTAAAAACATCATTCACAAGTCTAAATTAAAAGGCTACCGTTTTGATACGGTTGGCTCTTATTTCAATACATTCTATAAATCTCATTTACCATTTGAATTGACCAATGCTCAAAAACGCGTGTTGAAAGAAATTCGAATAGATATGGGCAGCAATGCGCAAATGAACCGACTGTTACAAGGCGATGTGGGTTCTGGAAAAACCATAGTGGCGTTGATGTCGATGTTTATAGCTATTGACAACAATTTTCAAGCAGCTTTAATGGCCCCAACAGAGATTTTAGCATTCCAACATTATAATGGTCTTAAACCCTTTTGTGATGCCATTGGGGTTAAAATAGCACTGTTAACTGGTTCAAGCAAAACAGCGGCTCGACGAATTATTCACGAGGATTTAGTTTCAGGAGCATTGCAGATAATAGTAGGAACACATGCACTTTTAGAAGATAAAGTTCAATTTAAAAACCTTGGTTTGGCTATTATTGACGAACAACACCGTTTTGGCGTTGCACAACGCAGTAAACTTTGGAAAAAAAATGAGGCGCCTCCGCATATATTAGTCATGACCGCCACCCCAATTCCACGAACATTGGCAATGTCTGTTTATGGCGATTTAGATATTTCTGTTATAGATGAGCTACCCGCTGGTAGAAAACCCATAAAAACAGTACATCGCTATGATAGTAATCGACTTAAAGTTATTGGATTCATTAGAGGTGAGATTGCAAAAGGGCGACAAATATATATTGTATATCCGCTAATAAACGAAAGCGAAACCTTGGATTTTAAAGATTTAATGGATGGTTATGCCAGTATTGTACGTGATTTTCCAATGCCAAACTATCATGTATCTATCGTTCATGGGCAGATGAAACCAGCAGATAAAGAATTTGAAATGCAACGTTTTGTCAAAGGAAAAACTCAAATTATGGTCGCCACAACGGTTATAGAAGTGGGCGTAAATGTCCCCAACGCTTCCGTAATGATTATTGAAAGTGCAGAACGCTTTGGACTCTCTCAGTTGCATCAGTTGAGAGGTCGAGTTGGTCGTGGAAGCGAGCAGAGTTATTGTATTTTGATGACCAGTCATAAATTAGGAGAAAACAGTAAAACTCGAATGGAGACAATGGTTAATTCAAGTGATGGCTTTGAAATCGCTGAAGTAGATCTCAGATTACGTGGTCCCGGAGACATGATGGGTACACAACAAAGTGGTGTCCTAGATTTAAAAATCGCCAATATTGCAAAAGATAAAGACATCTTGTCTTTGGCGCGGCATTGGGCAAAAAAAGTATTGGGTTCCGATCCTAAACTAACGAATCCTAATCACCAACCCATTTCTCAAACCTATATCAAAATGGGGAAATATAAGAATATCTGGAATTATATTAGTTAAAGTTTTAAGCTGCTAAATAAGCCGTACTCAATTTTTGAAGGTCTTTCATCACCTCTTTAAAATCAGCTTCAAAGAGAGTGTAGAATTCTCTTAATTCATAGCCTGCTTTATCCATTCCTGATCTGTTTTTGGTGCGTCGATTCATACCCCCCAAAACACGATCAATCCCCTCAAGATTTGCATAGCTTAAGAGCCAATTACTGTCCATCATAAGCGGTGCCATTTTTTGAATGTTTGGTGGAAGGACTTCAAAATTATTTCGCAATATCTTATAAAATTCTTGAATATAATCTGCTAAAGGCACATCTGAATACTCCATCCAGTTTTTAGCTAAAAAATGATCATAGAAAATATCGACAATTATTCCTGAATAATGCCCATAATTTTTATGCAGTCGTTTGGTACTGTTTCTAAATGCGGGATGTGCATCTGTCATCGTATCAATTTGGCGGTGTAATAAGATTCCTTTTTGTATTTCAGAAGGGTAGGTACTGTATTTTGAACCTTTTATACTGTCTGCAATAAAATTTCCAATCATAACGTTAGGTTGACCTTCAGAAAGAAAAATATGTGCTAAGTAATTCATTTTGCAATATTATGAATACAATTTAATATAATTGATTTGAAGTCTTATATTTGTTCAAATTTAAATTATACATGACACTAATTAAATCAATTTCTGGAATTCGTGGTACTATTGGAGGGACTGTTGGTGAGAATTTAACGCCAATTGATGCTGTGAAATTTGCAGCAGCTTATGGCACATGGATTAAAGAACAGCGTACAAAAGACAATTATCGTGTGGTGATTGGAAGAGATGCTAGAATTTCAGGAAGTATGGTTCAAAATTTAGTCATGAATACACTGATTGGTTTGGGGATTGATGTGATTGATTTAGATTTATCAACCACACCAACTGTAGAAATTGCTGTGCCCTTGGAAAAAGCCGATGGCGGTATCATCTTAACAGCCAGTCATAATCCCAAACAATGGAATGCTCTAAAACTTTTAGATCAGAACGGTGAATTTTTAAATGCAGCGCATAGCCAACGCGTTTTAGATATTGCAGAAGCTGACGCCATGGAATTTGCTGATGTTGATGATTTAGGAGCTATTTCTAAAAATCAAGCTTATTTTGACATTCATATAGACGAAGTCCTGAATTTAGAGTTTGTAAATACAAAAGCCATTTCGGACTGTAAATTTAAAGTGGTGGTCGATGCCGTTAATTCAACTGGTGGAATTGCAATTCCGCTACTGTTGGAACGTTTAGGCGTAGAAGCTATCAAAATTCATTGTGAGCCAAACGGACAGTTTCCTCATAACCCAGAACCTTTAAAACAACATTTAACAGATCTCTCTGAAACTGTGGTGGCGTCTAAGGCCGATTTTGGGATTGCTGTTGATCCTGACGTGGATCGTTTGGCATTTATAGATGAAAAAGGAATTATGTTTGGTGAAGAATATACGCTAGTAGCCTGTGCCGATTACATATTAAGCCAACGCCCAGGAAATACGGTGAGTAATCTAAGTTCAACACGTGCTTTAAGAGATGTTACCGAAAAACATGGTGGAACCTACACTGCTAGTGCAGTAGGAGAAGTCAATGTCGTTAATTCTATGAAAGCCACAAAAGCCGTAATTGGTGGTGAAGGAAATGGGGGTATTATTTATCCCGAATCGCATTATGGCCGTGATGCTTTGGTAGGCGTAGCTTTGTTTTTGAGTTTATTAGCAGAGCGAAAAATTGCGGTTAGTGCATTAAGAGCAAGTTATCCCTCTTATTTTATGGGTAAAAAGAAAATCGATTTAAATCCTTCTATAGATGTTGATGCTATTCTTGTGGCTATGGAAGCTAAATATGTGCATGAACAGATTTCTACAATAGATGGAGTTAAGATTGATTTTGAAACGGAATGGGTGCATTTAAGAAAAAGTAATACAGAACCAATTATTCGAATTTACACAGAAGCGCCTACTCAAGAAGCTGCAGACCTCTTGGGCGATAAAATTATCTCAGAAATTAAAGCAGTAGCTGGTATTTAAATTGCTTTTTTAAAGTATTGAGCCTCATTAAGTAAGTTGTCATAATACAACTCTATAGTTTTATTTTGGAGTATTAAACTTGTGATACTTATAGTTTGAAGCGCTTTATCTTTTTTCAGAAACACTGTATTATTTAAGGGTTGAGCGACATTTTCATGAAAACTAATCAAATCATTCCACTTTCTAAATCCGCTTGATTTGTTCTTATAATCAGTCTTTAAATCTAGTGCTTTTTTAGCAGTATAAAGTGTGTTTGAACACCATATGTGAGGTTTTGAGGCGTCGATTAGAGTTTTAGTAAACCGTATGCCATCCCAATGGAAGTGTTCAAGATTTGGGGACTCCCAAAAGTTTATACTTATCAATTGAAAAGGAGCAATAGCGCTTAATCGCGCAGGAGATAAAATGGTTTTGTCTCCCAAAAGTAATTTTATTGGTAATTGTCCGCGGCTAATTTTTTTGACATTTTTAGGCTGTTGACCAGTTGCATTTAAGACACAAAAGAGTTGTTTTTGTTTAGAATCTACAGCAAACCAAGTGCCACCATGATCCAAATCTTTCGGATACATCAATGTTGAGGGTTGCGCATAGAAAGCAGGTTCAAGTGTAGGGCGATTATGATTTTCGTCTCTATTACTAGAGAAGATAAAACCATCAGAGTTAGGAAAATAAGTTACGATGCACATTGGTTTCGATATAATTGTGTTGAAAAAGCAACACCAAAATTAGGATCTATTAAATGCGTTAAATCTTGTTCTAAAAGTGCAATTTTAATTAGACTTTGGTGGTGAATACAATGGTCCATACAATAGTTAAGTTCTCTAAAAAATGAAGTTTTGACTCCTTTACTTTCATTTTTTTCACCTTCTAAAAATGTATACATTGTTAGTGAAGTATTACCACTATCTTTTAGTTGATCTAAGTCGCTTAAAACCTTATCAATAGTTCTTATACCTTTGATTATATCGACTTCAAGTTGTTTGTCTCTGTGGCGTAAATCATAATTCACACTAGCTGATGCTTTTTGTGACAGGCAACACAAATAAAATTCAATGATATGTCTGAAGTGTTCGCCTATGGAGCCTCCAAAAAGTGTTGTATTTTTATAGCTAAATGCGTTTTCATCTAGCTGAATTAATAATTTTTTTAAGTCTAGAAGGACTTTTTTGTGCAAGTGAATGATCATGAATAGGAGATTTGGGGAGTTCCTTTTTTACTCAATACCACTCGGGCACCGCTAATGAATTCAAAAAGGGATGGGGTTTGACTTTGCGTGTTTAATTTATTTTTACTCAATGTATAAATGATGTGCATGTGTTCAAAAATAGAGGCATAAGCACTCCAAATCGAGCAGCTAGGATCATATATGTGAATAGGTTCAGAATTTACACCATTAATTTCTAATATTTTTAGGCCTTTATTGTTTTTAAAGGCCTGCCAGCTTTCAATTTTTAGGTCAATACGACCATAATCAAAATCGGGGAGATGTTCCAGGCAATTCTTAATCCAATCGAGCATTTCTTTTGACTTGTGTTCTCTAGCATCTAAAAATGTAGTACCGCGGTTGTGGTTTCCTATAGGTTCTACAAGAAGCTGTTTTCCTTTTGGAATGATTTGATGCCATTGTGTTTGGAAACGTTTTTTAAGAATAGCTTTACGATGGGTGATTCGATGATGATCTTTCACTAGAGTTTCTAGCGTTCGTATGCCATCTCCTGTTAGTTTACAGAATTCTTTTGCTCCTACAGATGTTATATGTGGATTTCTATCACTATCCCAATAAAACAGAATTCCTATTTCAATAGGATAATCAATATACTCTTGAAGTAAAACAGGTTGATTGATGGTTTCGAGATACTGTTCTAAGGCCTTTAGCGTTGCAATCAACTCTACATTTCTTCCACGTTCGCCCATATCAGGTTTAGCAATCAATGGGAAAGTTAAACTGTTATCTTCTAACTGAGAGGTGAGGGTCTCAAGAGAATTAAAATCAGAGATATAAAGTGTTTTTGGCGTCCATTCTGTTGGTATTTTTTTAAGGTAATTGTGTTTAGAACTTAGAAATGCGCCTCCAAACTTCATACACGGATTTAGTACTGAAAAATAGACCCATCGTTTTAATTTAATCGCTAAATAAAAATAATAAAAATAGGCAGGAATATAAAAGACCCAATACGGCCAAAACTCATAATGTAAAAAACGCTTCCAATTCATTACAGATTAGTTTTTAAAAAGCTCTTGAGCAATTAATTGACTAATGGAACATTTTCTAATCTTACAGTATAGAATAATACTCGTTAAGCTAAAAATAAAAGCAATTATCGCCATTATAAAAAGCTGACCATGATCAGAGTTTCCATCCCATTCGACAACAATTCCTAGAGGCGTACATAAATGAGATCCGAGAGCTCCCAACATTAAAAAAACAGTTACAAAAAGTGCGGTAATTTTGGTTCTTGGAACGAGTAGTGCGAGACCCGTTATGAGTTCGATAACGCCTAAAACATATCTTCCCCAAGGTTCTACGCCAAGAGTTGAAAAAACATGAATAGCTTCGGGATGGCCAGTAAATTTAAAATAGAGTGATTGTAGTAAAATTATTGAGACTACAAGTCGTAACAGGACGTTGATTTTGGATAGCATAAGTGTAGGGTATGAGTTGATTTGCCATAAATTCAAAAAATGAATTGGCTGTAGTTTTGGGAGTAAATAGAACATGAAGAACACTAAAAATAGTGTCAAAAAACACAAGTGTAGGAGGATTAGGTCGTATTGTCATAATGTAAGATTTGGGATAATCAGTACAAATATATGACTTTATTTTTAAAAGTAACAGAGTATCTTGAAGCTCTAGTATCTACTGCTTATTGTCGGTGTTTCCAGCGCTTGTGCGTCCAAAGGTAATATTCGGGTGCTTCGTGTATTTGTTTTTCTACCAGCTTTAGAAATTGATCCGTAATTTCGTAATCCTTAAAATCAGCCGGGTTTTCCGCTAGGGTCTGAAAGGTTGCTTCATAATAGCCTCTTTTTTTACGTTTTACGGCAAAAAAGACTATGGGCATATCTAATTGTTTTGCAAGGGCTTCTGCTCCTGTATGGACAGGAACTTTAATGCCCATAAATTCATTCCAATGACGGGCTTTTTCTTTTTTAGGCGATTGATCAGAAGCAAATCCATTCATGGACAGTATCCCATTTTTCTTCGCCTCTTCCAAAACTGTAAATGTTTCTTTGGTGGTGATTAAATAACTATTGTAACGCGCTCTAATAGATTTAACTAAACGATCAAAATATTTGTTTTGTAGTTTTTTATAGATCCCATAACCGCGATGACTAGTATAGGTTTGTAGTATGAAAATCCATTCCCAACTTCCATAATGGGCACACATTAGAACAATACTTTTATTTTGTTTTTCAAACTCTTTAATGATTTCAAGATTTTGAAAAGTATAGCGTTTTTGCATGGACTCCAAAGAAATATGCATTGATTTTATGGACTCTAAAATCATATCACAAAGGTGATGATAGAATTTTCCTCGAATTGTCTTGATTTCAAGATCTGATTTTTCAGGAAATACAAGCTTTAGATTTTCAGTAACGGTTTTTGTTCTGTAGCCAAAAACATGATAAATCACAACATACAATACATCTGAAACAGCGTACAACAAACGAAAGGGAAGTAAGGAAACAAACCACAAAATTGGGTAAATTAAAATGTACGCTAATAATTGCATTTAAAAAGATTAAATTTACAACCGCAAATATATAGTTTATTTAATATATCCCCTATGGACATTAGCATTTATACTCTGATTATTATCGTCATTAACGCCCTGTGTTCATTTAAAGGCTTTCAAGATCGATCATTTTTTGAAACCTACTCGTTTACTATTAGCGGTTTAAAACGTGGTGAGCTGCTCCGATTTCTTGTTTCGGGTTTTTTGCATGTTGACTTGCAACACTTGCTGTTTAATATGATTACACTCTACTTTTTTGCAAACAATGTTATCTATAGTGTTGGGCCATTATATTTATTTATCATCTATTTTGGGAGCTTAATTTGCGGAAACGTTTTGTCTTATTATTTTCATAAAAATGAACCCTATTACACGGCAGTAGGTGCTAGTGGTGCGGTTACGGGTATTTTATATGCGGCTATTTTATTGTATCCAGGAATGCAGCTCTACTTGTACTTTATTCCCATTCCAATCCCATCTTATATCGTTGGGGTTGGCTATATGTTATATTCTATTTATGGCATGAAAAGACGTACTGATAACATTGGACATGATGCCCATTTTGGGGGTGCTATAGGTGGATATGTTTTGACTGTATTAATGGTTCCTCAAGTTTTAGAATCCCATTTGTGGATGGTCATTATTCTTGCTGTGCCCATACTGATATTGTTTCTAATGCATCATAACAATAAAATCTAAACTAATCTTAAAAATCAATCTAATAAGGCTTTAATTTTAGCTACTAATGCTGCCCCCCTCAAACCCTCTGATATAACCGTTCCGTTTTCGTCAATGATAAACGTAGCAGGAATAGAATTTACACCATAAGTTCTTGCAATAGGGTCTTGCCAAGATTTTAAATTAGAAACATTAAACCAGCTAAGCTGGTCTTTCTCAATAGCTGTAATCCAAGCTTCTTTTTGTGTTTTTTGGTCAAGAGATACACTAATTATTTCTAAGCCTTTTGACTGATATGTGTTATAAAGATTAACTAAATTAGGGTTTTCAACTCGACACGGTTTGCACCAAGAGGCCCAGAAGTCAATTATAGTCACTTTTCCTTGTATTTCACTTAACCTAATGTCTTTTCCATCCGGATTAGGAGCAGAAAAATCTGGAGCTTTATCACCAATCAAAACCTTACTTTTGTTAGGATTGTTTTGAAGTTTTTGTTCTATTTTGAATACGATATCTTGATTTGCTTTATTTTTAGTTTTTAGCGCGGGGTCAATACTTTCAAAAGCGTTTACCGCTAATTTATAATCAAAATTATTTCGACTTGTCAACTCATTCAACATAAGTAATGAGAACTCAGCAGTAGAATGGTTTTTAATAAATTCGAAGCCGTAGAGTTTGAAATCTTTTCGTAGAGAATCGCCTTTTTGTTGAAGTGACTGTAAAAGTTTTGGATTGTCTTTAGCCTCAGAGATTGCAATTCTAATAGCCTTGAGGTCATCCTGTTTTTGTTGCGTTAATAGCTTATAGGCATTAAAAACGCTGTTGTTACTTGTGCCGCTTATTGTTGAGGTCTTTAAATTATCTTTAATCACTTCTATTTCAATTTCTCCTGCTTCAAGAACAAAAGGAAGTTGACCGTTTACTCCATCAATTCTTAAAGCACGCATTTCAGCGCCATTGCTGTTTCCTTTAAATGTCGTGACCCCATTAAAAACTATAGCTGTATCAGTAGCAATTTTAGATCTTCCACGATCGAATTTCATCAAATATGCTCTCAAGCCGTTATAAACTCCTTCGGCTTTAATATGTACTGAATAATTATCTTCGAGTTGTGGAGTGGAGGGTTTGCAACCTATCAACAGTGTGATACTAATTAATGTGATGATTCGAGTTCTCATTTGTAAACAATTATAATTTTCAACAAAAATAAATTAAATTTATTACTAATCACATTTGAAGTAATATTAATACTTTTGTAAAAAAATTAATTAGTGTATCAAAACGACACCATTATTGCATTAGCTACGCCGTCTGGGGCAGGTGCGATTGCTGTTATCAGACTTTCAGGGCCTGATGCAATTCAGATGGTGGATTCGGTTTTTAAATCAATTCATACCAAAAAACTGTCAACTCAAAAGACTCATACTATTCATTTAGGGCATATTATTGATGCTTCAAGACCATTAGACGAAGTTTTAGTTTCTGTTTTTAAAAATCCAACATCTTATACCGGTGAGGATGTGATTGAAATTTCGTGTCATGGCAGTTCGTATATTCAACAAGAAATTATACAATTGTTTGTACGTAATGGCGCTCGAATTGCTAATCCAGGAGAATTTACGCTTCGTGCGTTTCTGAATGCCAAACTCGATTTAAGTCAGGCCGAAGCTGTCGCAGATCTAATTGCGAGTGATAATAAAGCCTCCCATCAAATTGCCATGCAACAGATGCGTGGAGGGTTTAGTAATGAAATCAAAGCCTTACGTGATGAGTTGCTTAATTTTGCTTCCTTGATCGAATTAGAGCTCGATTTCTCTGAAGAAGATGTTGAGTTTGCTGATCGAAAACAATTTGAAAATTTAGTAACACGTATTAGTAGTGTTTTAAAACATTTGATTGATTCTTTCTCCACTGGAAACGTGATCAAAAATGGCATTCCAATTTCTATAATTGGCGCCCCAAATGTAGGAAAATCAACCCTATTAAATGCGCTTTTAAACGAAGATAAAGCCATTGTTAGTGCCATCGCAGGAACTACACGAGATGCTATTGAAGATGAACTTACTATTGAAGGCATTAAGTTCCGGTTTATTGATACAGCAGGAATTCGTAATACCGATGATACCATTGAAAGTATCGGAATCAAGAAAACATTTGAAAAGATCACGCAATCCCAAGTGGTATTATATTTATTAGATGCGTCTAAAGTTTCAACCCCAACCGTTCAGGACTTTAATACTGATATTCGAAAAATTCAAGAGCACTATCCCGATAAACAACTCATTGTTGTGGCAAATAAAATGGATCAAGCCGATAAAGCATTTATAGAAAGTTCTTTTGTGTATCCGCATACGCTTTATACATCCGCTAAAAGTGGATTAGGAATCGATACTTTAAAAACAAAGCTTTTAGAATTTGTAAACACAGGAGCTTTGCGTAATAATGACACCATCATTACCAACTCCAGACATTACGACTCCCTTTTAAAAGCGCTTGCCGAGGTTCAAAAAGTGAAGCAAGGGATGGACGCTAAACTTTCGGGTGATTTGTTAGCAATTGATATTCGACAAGCATTATATCATTTTGGCGAAATTACAGGCGAAATTACCTCTGATGATTTATTAGGCAATATCTTTGCTAATTTCTGTATCGGGAAGTAAATAGATTACCCTCTAGGCTTCTCCAATTTAAACATACTCTCTTTCGTTACTCGTGTGTACCAATCGCCACCTAAGCGCGCAACAAGGTCTAATCGTTCTGAATCAATCTCGTTATTAGCGTCCAATATTTCTGATTTGACATGGATATGCACCACTTTAGCAATGACCAACTGACCAGCACCGCCATGTTCACCAAGAGAAATAATGTTATCAACCACACATTCAAAAGACACTGGAGACTCCAAAACTCTAGGCGGCTTTACTTTAAGTGAAGGCACTTCCGTTAATCCAGATTCAATAAACTCATTGACTCCTTTGGCATATTCTTTGCTAGATTCTGACATTTGTTCTACAATTGAATGATTGACTATATTAATCACGACTTCTTTTGTTTCTGCAGCATTCTGAAGCGTGTGTTTTGTCGTGTTATCGCGTACCCGTCGTGCTGGAGAAAATATCAATATAGGCGGGTTAGAACTAAAGACATTAAAAAAACTAAACGGGCTCAGGTTTACATTTCCTTTGGCGTCAACAGTGCTCGCAAACGCTATTGGTCTGGGTGCAATAGATGCAGAAAGTAATTTATGAACCGTTCTAGTGTCTAATAATTCAGGATCAAATGATGTTAATGTTGCCATGTTAATTATTTTAAATTGTTTCTAAAAGTGTAGATTTAACGTCTCCAAATCCCACACGAATAGGGCCTTTTTCACAATGTCCTCTCATGATGACTGTATCATTATCTTGAATAAATTTTCGTGTGCCACCTTCAATTAATTCTACGGGTTTTGAGCCTGCCCATGCGAGTTCCAACATCGAACCGTAGGAATTGGGGTGTTTTCCACTAATCGTTCCAGAAGCCATCAAATCGCCAACATTTAAGTTGCATCCATTGATGGTATGATGTGCTAACTGCTGGTTCATATTCCAATACATATATTTGAAGTTCGACTGGCTCACTACGGTTGCTTTACAATTTTTAGGCTGTATGGAAACTTCTAATTTGATATCGTAATTTTTCATCCCATCAAAGTTTAAATAGGAGAGGACGGCGGGATCTTGTGTTGGACCATCAATTTTAAAAGGAGCCAGGGCTTCTAGAGTCACCACCCAAGGGGATATTGAGGACGCAAAGCTTTTGGCTAAAAAAGGTCCTAGAGGAACGTATTCCCATTTCTGAATATCTCGTGCCGACCAATCGTTAAATAATACTTTACCAAAAATATAGTCATCAGCTTCGGCGGTGGAAACTGACGCACCAAGTTTAGTGGATTTTCCAATAATAAACCCCATTTCTAATTCAAAATCTACTCGAGTAGAAGCTTGGAATACCGGTGCTGTATCAGGGGCTAAAATCACTTGTCCTTTTGGACGGTGTACGTTTTTTCCACTAACGACAATCGAAGATGCGCGACCGTGATAGCCTACTGGCAAATGCTTCCAGTTAGGAAGCAATGCATGGTCTGGGTCTCTAAACATTGTGCCTATATTGGTGGCATGTTCGATGCTTGAATAAAAATCAGTGTAATCTCCGATCTTTACAGGAAGATGCATTTGTACTGCGGCTTGCTTTATAAACACAGAAGGATGCGATTTTAGGATGGAATTAGAAGCACACAACTCGTCTTGAATGTGTTTTCTAACCTTAACTGTAATCGCTTTACCTAAGGCTATAAAAGCGTTTAAATAATCTGATTCTAATACCGAAATATCAAAATTTAAATCTTTAAATAGTCCCAGTTCATAAGCAGCATAAAGATCTAATATCTCATCTCCAATAGCAACCCCAACACGTTTGATGTTGTCCGCTTCAGAAAAAATGCCAAACGGTAAGTTATAGATACTAAAATCAGAATTCTTATCAATTTTAATCCATGAGTGCATATGTTATGTTTTAGTGATTAATGCTAAACCATCTGTTATAAGTTTAGAATAATCAGGGTTTTGTTTTAATTTTTGTAAATACGCATAAATCTCTTTTTTTAAAGAAGTGTTGTTGGAAAATACAAGTTCATACAATTCCAAAAAGAGTAACCACTCCGAGGGATAAGCCGTTAAAACTTCTGAAAACACCTCAGAAATAAGCTCAAAATCTAAAGTTGTTGTACGTTGATTTTTGACGATTTCATACAACTGATGTAAGCGTTGTTCTTTCTTTGAATACGTTATTTTGACAGTTTTGGTTTTTGAAACACTATAAATCTCCTCAAAAGAATTAGGGTCTGCAGGCCCCGCATAAGCAGAACTTATATGTTTTCCAATTGCCATGTCATAAACACCCCAACTCGGATCAAACAAAACCTTATCTTTATAGCTAACTTTACAGTTTTTGAATGTTATTAGAATAATTTTCCCTTGAAGATCTCTTTTTCCAGTAATGATTTTACCCTCAACTGTAATACCGCCTTCAAATTTCAGTGAAGTCGTTTTTCCTTCTATAATACCATAGACTTCTAAATCTTTTGGAGACATGTCTTCAATAGCAATATTGATGCCTTCTAATTGTCCTACTGTACTGCCATATCCAGATGGATGGTGGTTTGTGCCATGCCCAATCAGCTCAGTGCCTTCAAAAGACAAAGCTGTAGGACTGGTAGTTTGAAAATAGATTGGTTTTTGTTTCGCCTCTAAAACAGTGCTAAACACTCCCGATATTTGAATACCTGTACTCAATTCGATGGTTCCTAATTTTTTTGAAGTTATGAGTTTTTTAATTCCCTCTAAACCGCCTGTTCGTATCGCCATAGTATTTGCAAATTTTTCTAAAACAAAGCTAAGCTTTGCAAAGTTAGGAATCACAAATAATTGAGGTTGAGTGGTTGTTATGTCAAAATTTACCTCGGCTGCTGCTATAGAATAGGGGATTTTCTTCACCTTATCTTTTAAACACAATTGACTTTCTTCTATAGAGGACAACAGTCCTGCCCCATAGAGTTTAGGGTTTTCTAGTGTCCCAATAAGACCATATTCAACAGTCCACCAGTGAAGATTTTTAATTTTAGCCATTTCAGATAACTCGTCCATATCTGTTTGAAGTTGATAAATGTATTTGGTGGCATCATGAATCGATTTTTTCAAGGAATTTGGATTCTCTTTTAAAATTGATAATAAGCGAATGGCTTCATATAGTGCATCATCTTTAGGAGACGAAATGGCTTTAGACCCAATTTCTCCTAAGCGTCTTAGATATTCCGAATATTCAGGATTTGCGATAATAGGCGCATGGCCCGCAGCTTCATGAATGATATCAGGAGCAGGGGTATAATTGATATGCTCCAAAGTTCTGATTTCAGAAGAAATCACCAATACATTATAGGCTTGAAATTCCATAAAAGCATTAGGAGGAATAAATCCATCGACAGCCACCGCCGCCCATCCGATGTCTTTCAGAATGCGGTTCATGCCTTCCATTTTTGGGATTCTATCTTCAGTGATTCCAGCTTTTTTTAGGCCTTTGCTATAACTTTTATGGGCAATATGTTTTAATACATGACTATTTAAGCGCATCACATACCGCCATACTGCCTGGTTTTGGGCAGTGTATGCTTCATAAGGTTGTTGCACAATAAACTTATGAAGGTGTTTTGGTAATTTTTGTGTTACACTGTTAAATTGCATTCGACTCTTTAAAATAGTTTTCTTTATAGTGATTAGTTATAAAGTTCCTCTGTTTTCTTGTTCACGTTCAATTGCTTCAAAAAGGGCTTTGAAGTTTCCAGCACCAAACCCTCGAGCCCCCATTCTTTGAATAATTTCAAAAAACAAGGTGGGTCTGTCCTCTAAAGGTTTGGTAAATATTTGTAATAAATACCCTTCTTCATCTGCATCAATCATAATCCCAAGGGATTTCAACTTTTCAATATCTTCTACTAATTCATGGTTGTGATCAGAAAGTCTTTTTGGAACAGAACGGTAATAGTCGTCGGGTGGTGTGCTTAAAAACTCAACTCCTTTAGCTCTCATTTTGGCTACCGTTTCAATGATGTCATTTGTGGCAACTGCTATATGTTGCACTCCTGGACCATTATAAAAATCTAAGTATTCTTCAATTTGTGATTTCTTTTTTCCTTCTGCAGGTTCGTTAATTGGAAATTTAATTCTTCCGTTGCCATTACTCATCACTTTACTCATTAAGGCGGAATATTCTGTTGTGATTTGCTTGTCATCAAAAGACAAAAAGTTTACAAAGCCCATAACATCTTCGTAATATTTTACCCAAGTATCCATTTCATTCCAGCCCACATTTCCTACCATATGGTCTATAAATTTAAGCCCCATAGGCTCCGGATTATATGCTGATTCCCATTTTTCGTAACCTGGTAAAAATAGACCTTTGTAGTTTTTTCTTTCTATAAATATATGAACGGTTTCTCCATAGGTATAAATTCCAGCGCTCACTATTTCACCATTTGAATCTTTTTCAACCGTTGGTTCCATATAAGATTTTGCGCCTCTTTTGGTCGTTTCTTCCCATGATTTTTTAGCGTCATCTACCCATAAAGCCACAACTTTTACCCCATCTCCATGTTTAGATAAATGCGCGTTCATCCATGAATCTTGGTTAAGTGGCGTAGTTAATACGATTTTTATTTTATCTTGTTTAACAACATAAGATGCATACTCTTTACATCCTGTTTCTAATCCTTTATAGGCATAGGATTGAAATCCAAAAGCAGTTTTGTAAAAATGGGCTGCTTGTTTGGCATTACCCACAATAAATTCTACGTAATCAGTTCCTAATAACGGAAGAAAGTCCTGTGCTTCTTCAAATATTTTTTCCAACCCGTATTCTACGTTTTCTATTTTACTCATGTTCGTTAAATTTTTATTTTTTTTATTCTGTAATCCAGGATTTATAATATGCTTCGTCTTGTAATTTTAGGGCGTCTTCCGTAACCATCAATGGACTAAAGGTGTCCACCATTACTGCAAGTTCAAAAGTTTGAGTTTTGCCAATACTTTTTTCCATAGTTCCAGGGTGTGGGCCATGAGGTATTCCTGCAGGATGTAAGGTAACACTACCTTGATTTATGGCGTTTCTACTCATAAAATCACCATCTACATAGTAAAGGACTTCATCGGAATCGATATTAGAATGGTTGTAAGGAGCGGGCACCGAATTTGGATGGTAATCATACAATCGAGGGACAAACGAACAGATGACAAAGCCTCGTGTTTCAAATGTTTGATGAATTGGTGGCGGTTGATGAATCATCCCTGTAATAGGCTCAAAATCGTGAATAGAAAATTTATAAGGGAAATTATATCCGTCCCAACCAACCACACTAAAAGGGTGAGCTGCATACACATACTCATGTATGGTGTCTTGTTTTTTAACTTTGATGATAAACTCACCCGTTTCGTTATAGGTTTCAAGTTCGGTAGGAGGGTGGAGGTCACGTTCACAATATGGCGCACCTTCAACGTGCTGACCAAACCAGTTTCGATAGCGTTTGGGAGTATATACAGGACTTTTAGATTCTATGATAAACAACCGATTATCGGTATCGTTAAACTCAATTTGATATATGATTCCTCTTGGGATGACTAGATAATCTCCGTATTTGAAGTTAATATTTCCCAAATGGGTTCTTAACGTTCCTGAACCTTTATGAATAAAAAGGACTTCATCTGAATCTGTGTTTTTATAAAAATAGGCGGTTAAGGAATCTTTGGGCGCTGCCAAACTTATTTGGCATTCAGAATTCGCTAAAATACAGGTTCTACTCTCCAGATAATCATGTACTGCCGCCACTTTAAACCCGTCTAATTTTAAGGATTTCATATTTTTAGACACTGCAATTTTAGGCGCAACATCATAAGATTTTAAAATCGCTTTTACTTGTGTAGGCCGTTGGGTGTGATACATTAATGTGGACATGCCATCAAACCCAATGGTGCCAAATAATTCTTCATAATAGAAGTTGTTATTTTTGTCTTTAAAGACGGTGTGTCGCTTTGGAGGAATCTGTCCGAGTGTATGGTATCTTGGCATAGGCATTTCTTATAAGATATAATAAGAACAAAGCTATATATAATATTGTTTATGAATTCGTTTAGTACTTAAACTGTTTTTATATAAGATTATTTATGTTTATTTTTACATTTATAAAGAATTTTATTCTTTTTTAACAGTATTACTTTACGATAATTATATTTTTATTCTATATGCTTGAAAAACTAAATAAAACCGATATTGAAATATTAAGACTACTACAACAAAACAGTAATCGGACCATTAAAAATATTGCTGACCTCTTAGGCATGACCACAACACCAGTTTTTGATCGCATCAAAAAATTAGAAAAACGAGGCTATATCAGTAAATATGCTGCGATATTGGATTCTAAGAAATTAGGCTTAAAATTGACTGTTTTTGCAGGAATTGCCCTAAAAAGCCATACCCGTAGTTATTTGGAAAAATTTGTAAAAACGATTGAAGGATTTCCTGAAGTGGTTGAATGTCACCGTGTATCCGGAAATTTTGATTATTTACTGAAATTAGTTTTGGTGGATATCGAAGATTATGAACAGTTTATTTTAACTAAACTGGCTGTGATTACAGATTTAAGCAATGTTCAGAGTTATGTCGCTTTATCTCAAAGTAAATCTACAACTGAAGTTAATTTGAATCATTTGATGTAAAACACAAGTGTTTTTAATCCATCACACTCACTCACGCAACACAATTAAGCTCGCTTTATATCCTGTAGTCAATAACCATTCTCCAGAGCCTATGAGGCTATCGTCCTCATTATATACTCTTAATTGGGCGGTATTAGGGCTCGAACTTCCTTCGTTTAGTGCATAAAACTCAATAGTGTTTAAACCTTCATCTAACTCGACATCAATAATATAGGCTGAATTTCGGAGTGTAATATTAGGATGGATAATGGCTTTATTGAGCATTAATTTAATACGATCGCCATCTTCATATTCGTGATCTCTACACAAAATACGAATGTATTTTGATGTTGTTTTTATATCGCCCAAATAAAAATTGCGATCAAACTTAGACACATTGGTGCGGTTCTCATTAAATTGCTGCTTTATTTCCCAAGTAGGGTCTACCACATCGCGTGTTTCTGTGATGCCATATTTCTTTTTTGCAAACCCATCAATAGGTTTGATGCCCATGGTAATTGTAAACCCTTTGTCTGTTAATCCCTTGATAGGAGAGAGCGTTAAAGGAAATTGTTCAGATAAGTCGTTCTTTTCTAAAGCCAAAGCTTTAATCCGAAATTTCTCTTGATTAGAGTCTAGCTGTGCATACACTGTATGTTGTATTCCCATTAAAAGCAGCACTACTATCAAATTTCGATTCATAAAACGCACAAAGATTTCTTGAACTGTAAATATATTGATTTTAACGGTCTTGTACATCTCAAAAATAATTTTTTGTAATCTTGATTTTAATTCCTTTCAATAAATATTCCAAACTTTAAATGTTTATTTTTTATTTTTCATTTTTAAATAATTAAAGCCTCCATTTTCTTACCTTTACTTTTCTATACTTATTTCAAGTGCACAGAAAACTCGCTACTTTAAAACACCAGCTGACTGGAGAACTTTATGACAGTGCTCTAGTAAAAACATTATATGCTACCGATGCATCTGTGTATCGAGAGCTTCCCTATGCAGTGGCCATTCCAAAAACTACAGACGACATTAAACAGCTTGTTGAGTTTGCTAAGGCGAATACCATACCACTTATCCCAAGAGCCGCTGGAACCTCGTTAGCAGGTCAATGTGTTGGTGATGGTATTGTAGTAGATGTATCTAAATACATGAACACTATTTTGGAAATCAACACCCAAGATCAATGGGTTCGGGTACAACCTGGCGTAGTTAGAGACCATTTGAATGCATTTTTAAAGCCCTACGGCTTCTTTTTTGGCCCTAATACATCAACTGCAAATCGCTGCACTATGGGCGGAATGGTTGGCAACAACTCTTGTGGTTCAACTTCAATTGTATATGGAGCAACTCGTGACCATACCTTGGCAGTGAAAACAATTTTAAGTGATGGCAGTGCTGTTGAATTTTCGGCCTTAACTAAAGATGAATTTAGCGCCAAAACAAAAGGCAGCACTTTAGAAGCAGCCTTGTATAAACAGATTTTCTCTGAACTGAATACCTCAAAAATTCAAAATCAAATAAGTGATGGTTATCCAAAAGCGTCGATCACTAGACGGAATACAGGATATGCCGTTGATGCCTTATTAGATACAAACGTGTTTAAGGACACTGAGGAAGCGTTTAATTTTTCTAAATTACTCTGCGGATCAGAAGGTACTTTAGCATTTACTACAGAACTAAAACTTCAAATTGTCCCCCTTCCTAAGCCTTTTCAAGTGGTTTTGAATGCGCATTTTAATTCAATATCAGAAAGTCTTCAAGCCACACTAATTGCGATGAAACAAGCGCCATCAGCTTGTGAATTGATGGATAAGACCATATTAGAATGCACCAAAGATAATATCTCCCAGCAAAAAAATCGATTTTTTGTTGAAGGCGATCCAGAAGCGATTTTAATGGTAGAATTTAGAGGCGATACCATTGAAGAAGCCAAACAACAGGCTCAAACTTTAGAATTAAATCTTAAAAAATTGGATTTAGGTTTTGCTTACCCTTTAGTTGAAGGTCAGGATTGTGATAAGGTATGGGAACTCCGGAAAGCAGGTTTAGGATTGTTGGCAAATATTCCGGGAGATGCTAAAGCTGTGGCGTGTATCGAAGATACCGCAGTCGCTTTAGAAGATTTACCTTTATACATTGAGGCCTTTACCTCGCTCATGAAAACTTACAACCAAAAAGCAGTGTACTATGCACATGCCGGTGCAGGAGAATTGCACCTTAGACCTGTATTAAATTTAAAATCCTCAAAAGATGTCGCCTTATTTCGAAGTATTAGTGAAGCCTCTGCAACATTAGTGAAATCTTTTAAAGGTGCTCTGAGTGGAGAACATGGCGATGGTCGCGTTCGTTCAGAATTTATTCCTTTGGTTTTAGGAGAAGATAATTATCAACTTCTTAAGCGTATAAAATCCACTTGGGATCCTTTAGCTCTTTTCAATCCAGGAAAAATAGTAGATGCAGTGGCGATGGATACTGCCTTACGTTATGAGGCTGATACGGATATTCCAAAAGTTGACACGCTCTACAATTTTGAATCTACTGGAGGACTCTTAAGCACTGTTGAAAAATGTAACGGATCAGGCGATTGTCGAAAGTTGAGTTTTGCTGGAGGGACGATGTGCCCGAGTTATAGAGCAACAATGGATGAAAAAGATTCGACTCGCGGTCGCGCCAATGTATTACGTGAGTTTTTAACCCAAAATACAAAAGAGAATCCCTTTGATCATCCAGAAATTAAGGACGCAATGGACCTGTGTGTGTCTTGTAAAGCCTGTAAGTCAGAATGCCCTTCAAATGTGGATATGGCAAGCTTAAAAGCAGAATTTTTATTTCAATATCAAAAATCAAATCCAGTTTCACTTCGAACCAAACTTATTGCTCATAATGCAAAACTCAATTCGATAGCCAGACACTTTTCTGGAGTTTATAATTTCATTGCAAACACCTCATGGTTTAAAACCCTAATCGGAGTCCATCCAAACCGATCGCTTCCAAGTCTAAATTCAACAACATTAAGACAATGGTTTGCAAGCTATCAACAAAAAGAACACCCCAAGAAAGTTTATTTATTTTGTGATGAATACACAAATCATTACGATTTAGAAATTGGTAAAAAATCGATTATCCTTTTGAATTCATTAGGATATCATGTGCTCATGACTGCTCATTCTGAGAGCGCAAGAGCCTATATCTCCAAAGGGTTTTTAGAACAAGCCAAAGCAATTGCAACTGCGAACATAAAGACATTTAATGCGCTTATAAACACAACAACGCCTTTGCTAGGAATTGAACCGTCTGCAATCTTAGGATTCAGGGATGAATATCCAAATTTAGTAGATTCAGTTTTAAAACCAAAAGCAGAAAATTTGGCTAAAAATGTGTTTACTATTGAAGAATTTTTGGCTTATGAAATGAAGGCAAATACAATCGATGTTTCAAAATTCACCACAGCATCAAAAACGATTTATTATCACGGGCATTGTCATCAAAAAGCCTTGTCTTCAAATAGTTATGCGCTAACCACTTTAGGGATACCTGCTAATTTTACTGTCCAACCCATTGATGCTGGTTGTTGTGGTATGGCAGGCGCATTTGGTTATGAAAAAGAACATTATGAATTAAGTCAACAAATAGGAGAGGACCGCCTTTTTCCTACTTTGAGAACAATCGATTCAAATGCGCTTGTTGCTGCTTCTGGAACGAGTTGCAGACACCAAATTAAAGACGGCCTAAATAAAACAGCACTACATCCTATTGAAGTTCTTTATAATGCACTAAATTAGCCCCCATGAGTTTTTTAGAGTCTATCGGATATTTTGGTGCTTTTTTTACAGGAATAGTTATTGGTCTTTTCGGAGGCGGTGGATCCATTTTAGCTGTTCCAATATTTGTGTATGTATTCAGAATAAACCCCATTCTTGCGACGAGTTATTCCATGTTTGTAGTTGGGTTTTCAGCAGCAATTGGAACATTCATAAACATTAAAAACAACCTAATCGAATATAAGACCGCTTTGGTATTTATAGTTCCAGCGCTTTTTTCTGTTTTTCTAACGCGACGCTTTGTAATTCCAAACCTTCCCGAAATTTTAATGACCACAGATCATTTTGTGTTTACCAAAGACATGGGGATAATGCTGTTTTTTAGTTTCATAATTTTGTTATCGGCTTTTTTCATGAAGAAAAAAACAAAAATAGATAGCGTACAAAATTTAAACCCTAGTCTAAATTATTGCCTATTAGTGTTGATTGGTTTAGGTGTTGGACTCCTAACGGGTTTAGTAGGCGCCGGAGGCGGCTTTATAATTGTTCCAGCATTAGTCTTGTTTGCGCGATTAACAATCAAACAGGCGGTTGCAACTTCATTACTCATCATTACGTTTAATTCTATTATTGGATTTAGTTCTGATTTAGTTTTTTTACAGATTGAATGGGTTTTCTTAATTACATTTACCATCCTTTCTGTTTTTGGGATTTTTATAGGAACTTATATTTCAAATTATTTAAAAGAATCCACTCTAAAAACTAATTTCGCTTACTTTATGATTGTTATGGCGATAGTCATTATTTTTAAGGAAATGAGCGCTTAAATAAACGACTTCGATAGAACAGTTGTTAAATATGGAGAATTAACCGTTAAAGGAGATTGTCATTAAATTAGCGCGTCGCAATGTTATTTTAATTTTTTGATTACCTTTGCCCAACGAATACGTTGAATACCTATGAGTCCAAAAGTTTTACTTAACAACAAAGAAGTAAACATCATTCTACATCGATTGGCTTGTCAACTCATTGAAAAACATACCGATTTTTCTAACACTGTACTCATTGGTCTTCAGCCAAGAGGTGTGTTTTTGGCTAATAGATTGAAGCGCCTTTTAAAAGAAGACTATAAGCTTCCTGATGTACAATTAGGACTTCTAGATATTACATTTTATAGAGATGATTTTAGACGTTCATCAAAAGTTCTCGAAGCAAACGCTACTGAAATTGATTTTTTGATAGAAGGAAAATGTGTTGTTTTTATTGATGACGTTTTATATACAGGACGTAGTATTCGAGCAGCTTTAACAGCAATACAATCCTATGGTCGTCCTAGTGAAATTGAACTTTTAACCCTAATTGACCGCCGTTTTAGTAGACATTTACCAATTCAACCTAATTATAGAGGTCGTCAAGTAGATGCCATTAATGACGAAAAGGTGTTGGTAAACTGGAAAGAAACTAGTGGTGAAGATGCCGTTTATTTGATAAAAAATTAAACTATGAGCGAACTAAGTGTAGATCATTTATTAGGAATTAAATATCTAAACAACGATGATATTAACCTTATTTTTGACACTGCCGATCATTTTAAAAAAGTGATTAATCGTCCCATAAAAAAAGTACCTTCTCTAAGAGATATCACAATTGCAAATCTGTTTTTCGAAAATTCGACTCGTACAAAATTATCTTTTGAACTAGCACAAAAGCGCTTGTCCGCCGATGTTATTAACTTCTCTTCTGGACAATCTTCTGTTAAAAAAGGAGAAACACTCATTGATACAGTCAATAATATTCTTTCGATGAAAGTAGACATGGTTGTTATTCGTCATCCCAACCCTGGAGCTGCATCATTTCTATCAAAACACGTAAATGCACAGATTATAAATGCTGGCGATGGTGCACATGAACACCCAACACAAGCCTTATTAGACAGCTATTCTATTCGCGAAAAATATGGCGAAGTGAAAGGTAAAAAAGTCGTAATTGTTGGCGATATTCTACACAGTAGAGTTGCATTATCAAACATTTTTGCGCTGCAATTACAAGGCGCTGAAGTTATGGTTTGCGGCCCTAAAACTTTAATCCCAAAGCACATTGATAAACTTGGAGTTAAAGTTGAAACAAACCTTCGTAAAGCACTAAATTGGTGCGATATAGCCAATATGTTGCGTGTTCAAAATGAGCGTATGGAGATCAGTTATTTTCCAACTACAAGAGAGTACACTCAACAGTATGGCGTTAGCAAAAATGTGTTAGAGTCCTTAGACAAGGAAATCACAATCATGCATCCAGGTCCCATAAATAGAGGCGTAGAAATCACTAGTGAAGTCGCCGATTCTGACCAAGCCATTATTTTGAATCAAGTAGAAAATGGTGTAGCCATTCGAATGGCGGTAATGTATCTTTTAGCCTCAAAAATAAAACAATAATTATGACCATAGAACAGCATAATTCGACCACAATAATTACACAAGAAAAAACAAGCATCTCTGAATTTTCAACCAAACTTTTGGTTTTGCATGAACGTTTCAAAAATGTTGATTTAATCATACACCTCAAAGAAGCAACCCTTACTTCAATGGAGCCTTTAATTTCTTTATCTGCAAAACATCGGTTGTTAAAGCAGTCTTTTGTAGTTGTCAGCTCCGAGTTAAAACAAGATGATTTTGAAGACGATTTTAGCGTTGTACCCACACTTCAAGAAGCACATGACTATATTGAAATGGAACTTATACAACGTGAATTAGGATTTTAAACTCATAACTTTTGAAACTTTCCATCCTCGGTTGCTACAGTGCAACACCACGAATTATAGCGCACACAACCTCACAAGTTCTAGAAACACGAGGGCATTTATTTTTGATCGATTGTGGAGAAGGAACGCAAGTTGAATTGAGACGTCATAAAATCAAATTTAATCAAATTAAACATGTTTTTATCTCTCATTTACATGGGGATCATTACTTTGGATTAATTGGTTTAATTTCAACATTTAGATTACTTACTCGAGAAACAGATTTGCATATTTATGGCCCCAAAGGCTTAAAAGAAATTATTACCTTACAGTTGAAACTTTCAAATTCTTGGACTAACTTTAAGCTTATTTTTCATGAATTATCTTCTAAGGAATCGGAACTTATTTTTGAAGACGATAAAGTGAGTGTCCATACCATACCTTTAGATCATCGGGTCTATACTAATGGGTTTATTTTTAAAGAAAAACCATTTGAACGCAAGTTAGACATTGAGAAGGCCAAAGCCTTAAATATTGATAAAGCCTATTTTAGAAAATTAAAACAAGGAGCAGACGTAGTTAATGAAGATGATGAAGTAATAGAAAATTCAGCGGTGACCTTAGATGGGAAACAACCAAAGAGTTATGCGTTTTGTAGCGATACTGCGTATAAAGAAGATATTGTTCCAATCCTTAAAGACGTAGATGTGCTCTATCATGAATCTACTTTTCTTGAAGATCATGAGCATTTATGTGTTAAAACGAAACATTCTACAGCCAAACAAGCGGCTACAATAGCATTGAAAGCCAATGCTAAACACTTAATATTAGGACATTACTCAACTCGTTATGGTGGGCTTGAAGGGTTTAAGTCAGAAGCCGAAACTGTATTTAGTGACGTACTTCTAGCAGAAGACGGTAAAACATTTACCTTTTAAAATTTTTCAAATACCCCTAATCCAAATAATGCAAAATCATATTTTACGGGATCGTTTGGATCTAAGTGGCGTAAAGATGCATCTAATTCAGCTAAAGCTTTAGCATCGTTCTGTGAACGGTTTAATAGCCCTAGTTTACGCGCTACATTTCCAGAATGTACATCCAAAGGGCAAGAGAGTTGCGAAGGCGATAGCTGTGTCCATAATCCAAAGTCAACTTTAGTATCATTAGGCCGTACCATCCATCGAAGAAACATGTTGATTCGTTTAGCTGCTGACTTTTTCAAGGGGTCACTGATGTGTTTTTGTGTACGTTGTAGATGGTCAATTTCAAAAAAATGTTGCTTTAGATGATGTATAGCCGTTTGTAAACTATCTGCTTCTGCATAGGTGTTAAATATGCCTTCCAATCCATTGTGATGTGTGTAGATATGGTTTAAACTTTCCATAAACTGCATACAATCTATCCCATTAAAAGTACGATGCACAAAAGCTTTTAGAGGCTCTAAATCTTTAGGTTGGTGTTGCATTACAAAGTCATAAGGTGCATTGTCCATTAGCGTCATTAGACGCTTTGCATTAGTAATAATACTTTTTCGGTTGCCCCATGCTATGGTTGCGGTTAAAAAACCAGAAATTTCAATATCTTCCTTTAAAGTATAACGGTGTGGAATTTGAAGGGGGTCAGAACCGATAAAATCAGGAGTATTATATTGAATTACTTTAGCATCTAAAAAGTCTTTCAGTTCTGTAGGGTGTAGTATATTCAAACTAATTTGCTTTTACAAGACCATCAACCATGGTGATTTTTCGATCTGCCATATCAGCTAATTCATTATTATGTGTCACAATAACAAACGTTTGTCCAAAACGATCTCTTAATTTAAAAAACAGTTTATGCAGGTGTTCCGCAGATTCACTGTCTAAATTCCCGGAAGGTTCATCGGCAAAAATGACAGCAGGATTATTGATTAAAGCCCGTGCCACTGCAACTCGTTGTTGTTCTCCACCAGAGAGTTCGTTTGGTTTGTGGTTATAGCGCTCTTCTAAACCTAAAAAATGAAGCAATTCTTTTGCTTTGGTTTCGGCATCTTTTTGTGAAGTTCCTTTAATAAATGCGGGGATACAAACATTCTCAAGAGCTGTAAATTCAGGTAATAATTGATGGAATTGAAAAATAAAGCCCAACTGTTCATTTCTAAATTTTGCTAAAGAATTTTCGGAGAGTAAAGCAATGTCAGTACCATTGATTTCAAGTTGGCTTTCTGAGTCTTTAGAGAAAGAATCTAAGGATCCTAGAATTTGTAATAGTGTTGTTTTTCCAGCCCCAGATGCCCCAACAATAGAGACTACTTCGCCTTTTTTGATATCTAAATCAACGCCTTTCAAAACATGAAGCTGATCGTAATATTTGTGTATGTTTTTTGCAAAAATCATAGTGTGAAATTAAGTTTTATTGTTTTTATGTGCAATATTTCAGCTGTGTTTTAATTAATTGTTTACTAACTTTGAACTCTAAATGTTAAACTTATGAAACGTGCTGTTTTTGCTGGAGGTTGTTTTTGGTGTACTGAAGCGGTTTTTAAACGTCTAAAAGGCGTTGAAAGCATTAAGTCTGGATATACTGGGGGTTTTATAAAAAACCCCGCATATCGAGAGGTTTGTCAAGGCCGGACAGGACATACTGAGGGAATTCGGTTAGATTATGACGAAACTCTGATTTCCTATGTAGAGTTACTAGAAGTGTTTTTTGCGACACATGATCCCACAACTCTGAACCGCCAAGCAAATGATGTGGGTACACAATACCGTTCGGGTATATTTTATACAGAAAATGAACAGTTTGAAACGGCATCACAATTTATGAAGGCTCTTGAAGCTGAAAAAGTTTTCGAAAACCCTATTGTTACAGAACTAACGCCTTTAGATGTGTTTTATGACGCTGAAGATGAGCATGATAGTTATTATGATTTGAACAGAGAACAACCCTATTGCACGTATTTAATCGATCCGAAAATAAAAAAACTTAGCACGCATTTCAAAACGCTTTTGAAATAAGATACTGACAATAAATCAATGCAATGGCTTTAAAACATAACTCAAAAAATTTCAAAACTATTTTTAGGATTGTGTTTTGATGCACTGGGCTATGTGTCCATTGTGTTTCCTGTATTTGACATTATCTGGGCTCCTTTGTCAGGGTATTTGATGTCACAATTGTATGACGGCAAAAAAGGAAAAATAGCTGGAATTATTGTTTTTATTGAAGAAGCGCTTCCGTTTTCTGATGTGATTCCCACATTTAGTATCATGTGGATTTACACCCATTATTTTGATAAGACGCCTATAGTTAAAGATGAAAGCTCAAATTAATGTTCGTCTTTATATAAAAATAGTTAAGACACCTATTTATCTAAAAGCTTTCCAAAACCAAATCGACGAAGCATTTTCTTTTCAAAATTCCAGAAAAACTGAAATTGACCAAAAACCCAACCTAAAAGAACCAGTAAAATCTGATAAAATACAAGGCTAATTGTAACAAATAAAATCCAATATAAAAAAGGATGTAAATTCTCTTGAGTAATGCCTATCAATTTGATGACAGGGCGCCCTACGACAACTGATGATGAGCCCGTAATTGCAAACACGATAAAAATTCGAATCAGTTCCCAGCGTTGATCAACAACCCATTTGGCTTCTAATTTAGAAATTGCAAACAATACAATTTTTAATAGAACATAAAATAGTACTAGGGCAGTAGGAATGGTAAAATACAGTGCTGTAAATGGTAATAAAGGCACAAATTTAAACACACTATATCCTAAAAAGCATAGTCCTAGAAATGGAAAAAGGAGTTGCCAGTTTTGTGTGATTTCCCATCTAGTTTTAAATGTTTTCATGCTTTAAAAATTTAAATCAAATATACTATAACTTAAAAAACCTTAACGCATATGTTAAGGTTTTTTATACTAGGTAATTTATAACTCGAATTACTTCAATATAGAAATAATTTGAGCGGCTAATTCAGTTCCGATACGGTCTTGAGCTTGATTGGTCGCAGCGCCAATGTGAGGCGTCAATGATATTTTTGGATTCATCAGCAACTGAACTGCAGGAGTTGGTTCATTTTCAAAAGTATCTAACCCAGCAAAGGCTAGTTTATTTGAATTTAAAGCTTCAACTAGTGCCACTTCATTAACTACGCCACCACGAGCGGCATTAATTAATCCACTGCCATCTTTCATAAGTTCTAATTCCGGCTTACCAATAACAAATTCTTTCTGTGCTGGTACATGTAGTGTAATAAAATCTGACTCCTTCAATACGGTATCTTTAGACACTGTTTTGATTTCAAAATCTACTGTTTGTCCATCATAAAACGCGAGCGACAGTGTAGTTTTTTCTAGAAATGGATCAAATGCTAGGACGTTCATGCCTAAGCCTAAAGCCATTTTTGCAGTGGCTTGTCCAATTCGTCCAAATCCAATTACACCTAAAGTTTTCCCTCGCAATTCAGTGCCTTTGGCATAAGCCTTTTTTAGAGTTTTGAATTTTGAATCTCCATCTAAAGGCATGGTTCTGTTTGAGTCATATAAAAAACGAACCCCAGAAAATAAGTGTGCAAATACAAGTTCTGCAACTGATTCTGAAGAGGCAGCTGGCGTATTGATCACACTCAATCCTTTTTCGCGTGCATATTCTACATCAATATTATCCATTCCAACACCACCTCTTCCTATAATTTTTAGGTTAGGGCAGGCGTCAATAAGATCTTGTCTTACGGTTGTTGCACTTCGTACTAGGAGCGCTACAATGTTTTCTGAGTTGATAAAGTTTTCTAATTGTTCTTGTGCTACAGTAGTGGTAAGGACTTCAAATCCTGCTGCAGTTAAATCATCGATTCCACTTTGTGAAATACCGTCGTTTGCTAATATTTTCATTTGTTATGCTTTTCGTTCTAATTCACTCATTACGTCTACTAAGGTTGCAACGCTTTCTAAAGGCAATGCATTGTACATTGATGCTCTGTACCCTCCAACACTTCTATGTCCATTCAGACCGTTTATTCCGGCTTCATTCCACATGGCATCAAATGTCGCTTTCAGTTTGTCATCTTTAAGAGAAAATGTTGCATTCATAGTTGAGCGGTCTTCCGTAGCTGCAAACCCTTTAAACAAAGGATTCAAATCTATTTCAGAATACATTAGACGTGCTTTTTTGAAGTTTTCTTTTTCAATAGCTTCGATCCCACCAAGATTTTTTAACCATTCAAGTGTAAGCATAGACGTATACACCGCAAATACTGGCGGAGTATTGAACATACTTTCTTTATCGGCATGAACTTGATAGTTCATCATAGAAGGAATTTTACGTGTAACTTTCCCAAGAATTTCTTCTTTTACGACAACTAAGGTTGTTCCTGCTGGGCCCATATTTTTCTGAGCACCGGCATAAATCAAATCAAATTTTGAAAAATCTAGAGTACGGGAAAAAATATCACTACTCATGTCACACACTAGAGGTGCATCAATAGTTGGGAATTCTTTCATCTGAGTTCCAAAAATAGTATTGTTTGATGTACAATGGAAGTAATCTAAGTCCGAAGGTATTTTATACCCTTTAGGAATATAATTGAAATTAGCTTCTTTAGAAGATGCAACTTCAAGAATATCGCCATATAGTTTAGCTTCTTTAATAGCTTTATCACTCCAAGTTCCCGTATTTAGATATCCCGCACGGTTTTCTAATAAGTTCAAAGCCGTTGCTAAAAATTGAGTACTAGCGCCACCTTGAAGAAATAGAGCTTTATAGCCTTTGCCTTCTAAGCCCAATAGCTCTAATGCTAGAGCAGTAGCTTTTTCCATGACATTGATAAATGCTTTGCTACGGTGTGAAATTTCGATTAATGAAAGGCCATTATCAAAATTTAACACTGCTTGAGCAGATTTTTCTAAAACTTCTTGAGGAAGTACGCAGGGTCCTGCGCTAAAATTGTGTTTTTTCATTTGAATTTGGTTGTGTGTACAAAGTGCAAATTAATGTTAATTTTTTGAAGCTGTAAAGGTCTGAATTTATTAAAGATAATTAAATATCAAAATGCTAATATTATGTTATATTTTTAATAAAAAATCAACAGTATCGACACCATCCGCATAATCTTCTAATAGAGGGGTTTGTGTACTTCCAAATGGAAGGTGTTCTTTTGACAACGAATCAGATACAATACATTGAATTTTATCGGCATCAGAATTTAAGGTTTCTGTTAAAGCTTCAAGAGATTCATAATGTTCATAGAATAGTGTGGCGATAGGAGAGGCGTAGCTTGGATCTTCTTTGAGCATTAAAAATCCATTTTCTAGCATTTTAAATTCACTCATTAAATAGACTGCTTTATTATAGTCGTAATTATTGGCATATTTTGCGCCTTCAATAATAGGATGCCAATGATACATAGCTTCAAAAAAGGCGTCAAAATTATAATTTTTTGGTACAAACAGTTTTGAAACACTTCGGCAACCTAAGCCATAATACTGAAAAACATCATTGGATAGTTTTATTAAATCGGCTTTAGTTTCATTGCCCGTTAAGATGGCGATTGAATTCCTGTTTTTACGTATTATAGAAGGTTTATCCTTGAAGTAATATTCAAAATACCGTGCAGTATTGTCACTTCCCGTAGCAATAACAGCGTCAAAATCCTCAAGTTTTTGTTCCAAAAATGTAACGGTTTCTTTTAGCTCTGGAGCAACTTTAGTCAAATACAACACTAAAAACGGTAAAAGGTGTTTGTCGTTAGACGACTGTTTAATGATAATTTTATGATTACAAATCAATGCACATAAAAAATCATGAAAGCCAACCAAAGGAATGTTACCCGCCATGATAATGGCTACTTTTTTTTGTGTAATTGAATTTAGTGCATATTTCGATGTCCACTTATCTAGTGTTTCTGTCGTGAGTAGTTTTGCCCAATTTTCTATGGCATAGAGAATATTCGCTTCTGAAAACCATCCATTGTGTTCTTTAGATAGTTTTATTTGATGCTTAAATCCATCAAAAAATAAATCATTCAAAAGAACAGATTCGTTTTTTTGAGTTGATTTTATAGTGAATTGACTTAAAAATCGCCCCAATTCATTTAAAGCCTTAATTGTAATTGTTTTGTGATTCATTATTTGTGTAACCGCATTTTTGGAGTTATTTTTGCATGCAAATTTAAGTAATAAATACTCAAAATACAGCTATGGCGATTATTATAACTGACGAATGTATCAATTGTGGGGCTTGCGAGCCTGAATGTCCAAATACAGCAATTTATGAAGGCGCTGATGATTGGCGTTATAAAGATGGAACCAGTCTTGAAGGCGATTTAGTGTTAACAGACGGTAAGCAAGTCAATGCAGATGCGGCTCAAACGCCTATCAGCGATGAACTTTATTATATAGTCCCAGATAAATGTACGGAATGTGTTGGGTTTCATGAAGAACCACAATGTGCTGCGGTTTGTCCTGTGGATTGTTGTGTTCCCGACGAGGATAATGTCGAAACAGAAGAAGTGTTGTTAGGAAAGCAACGCTTTATGCATCCTGAATAATTTTTAACACTACTTTTAGTAAATAAAAAAGCCACGCAAATTGCGTGGCTTTTTCGTATGTTTCAATCTAGCTTGTTATTAGAACTTGTAGTTTAACGATAAGTTAAACATTGTACCTAATTGGCTAAAGTGGTAACCATCGTAAGTCATTTGAGAATAACGTTGGTTAAAAGTGATTAAGTTAGATTGTTCTTGGATCGCAGTGATTCCATAAGAATTTAATGATGTATCATCAATCATAGCTTGACCGTTAACATTTTCAGCTTTGAATTCCCATTCTGGAAGCACATTAAACAAGTTGTTAATGTTTAAAGCAATCGTTAATTTGTCAGTTGCATTAAAGTTAATTGCAAGATCCGTTACAATACTAGGAGTAAACTCAGTTCTTAAGTCAGAACTCATTCCTTGTTGCTTGAACGTTGTTTTACCAAAATACGTATTATTTAAATTCCATCCGAATTTTCCAATTTCGTAGTTAGCGCCTAAGATCCACTTTGTTTCTGGACGAGATGTAAAGAATAAAGCTTCTTGAGTAGCATTAACTACAGACTGTCCAGCATTTGATACAAGTGCAATATCTTTTACAGCACCATCTCTTTCGTTTTGGATGGTATAGTTTCCAGATAAATTAAGATCTAATACACCAGAACCTAAGTTGATATCTTTTTGGCTAATTACAACATCAAGACCAGAAGTTCTTGTGTCTAATGCGTTAGAGAAATAACTAACATCACTCAAGTTATTTTGAGTCAGTAACTGATCTAATGGATTTGCAGCATTACCTGTCGCTCCGATTTCAGATCCTAATACAATACGGTCTTCAACTGCAATGTTGTAGTAATCCACTGTAAAGCTTAAAGTATTAGTTAATTTACCACCTAAACCAATTGTAAAGTTATTAGAGGTTTCAGCATCTAATTCTTCAATACCTAAAAGTTTGGCTTGTGTAGATACATTGTTAATTAAACCACCAACTTGAATTCCTTGTCCAGGCACAAAGCTATACTGTGCTTTTTGCGTATAAATCTGGTGTAGGGTAGGTGCTCTAAATCCTGAAGATACAGAAGCTCTAGCCGTAATCTTATCAGATAGCTTCATACGAGAACTTAACTTATAAACGAATGTGTTACCGAAATCAGAATAGTTTTCTGCTCTAACTGTACCGCTTAATAAGAAAGCCTCCGTTACATCATAGTCTAAAGAGAAATACCCTCCAAAGTTATAACGGTTAAATTTACCAGAATTTTCTGGGCTATTTCCTGCAAATGAATCGGCTCCACCACCATCGTAAGATGCTAATTCACCTTCAATCACTTCAAATGTTTCGTTTCTAAACTCAGCACCCATACCTATGCTTACTTTGTCAGATACAATTCTATTGATATCAATGTTTCCTACGTTATGAGAAAAACGTGTTCCACCCGGATCAAAAGATTGCTGACTGTTTGCTTGGTATAAAGGAGTCGCTTCAAAAGTACCAGTAGCGTCATTATAAGATACGCCATAAACAGCATTTCTGTTATGAGAATCATTTACTTTATACGTTTGTGTGTTTCCACCAGTTGTAAAACTTAAATCTACATTCCAGTCGTTTACTTTAGTTTTGATTCCAACAGTAGCGTTGTAATCGTTTAATAAACCTTCGAAAGTTGGTACATAACCATCATATCCTCCAGCTGTATTAGGGTTATCTCCAGGGAAAAAGTCAGCTAAATATGGAAATGCATCAGCAGTTCTCCAGTAAGGCGTTCTGTAGTTTGCAAAAGAATTTACTTTCTTATACACATAAGCTGCGTTAAAATACAGTTCTGTATCGTCAGAAAGATCATATCCACCATTGACTAAGAATTTAGACGCTGCAGTTTCAGGTGATCCGTTGATGTTATTAGCATCTGGATTACGAGATAAAAATTCTTCTACCTCAGCTAAGTTAGCTCCAAAATCATTTGCTTCACCAGCAGCACTAACAGTTCCTGGTCTATTTGCGTTATTTAATTTAGACATATCAACAGTATAGTTAATAAACCCTTTATCGTCTCCGATTGTTGTTCCGTTATTTACACTAACGCCTAACATCTCACCATCGCCTTCACCAGTAATTCCAGTTCTCAATGTTACTGATCCGTCAGCTACGTTATCTTTTAAAATGATGTTCATTACACCCGCAATCGCATCCGATCCGTATTGTGCAGATGCACCATCACGAAGAATTTCAACACGCTTAATCGCATCTGTTGGAATTGCAGAAATGTCAGCACCTGTTTCACCACGACCTGGAGAGGTTTGTGTGTACAGTAATGCACTTAGGTTTTTACGTTTTCCATTAATAAGTATTAATGTTCTACTAGGTCCCATATTTCTTATTTCATAAGGATCTAATAAAGAAGTCGCATCATTAACAGGTGTTTGAACGGTGTTAAATGATGGAATTCTGTACTGTAATGCTTTATCAAATGTCGCTTGACCTGTTGTTGAAAGTTCTTTTGATTGAAGAACATCCACAGGAAGTGGCGAATCTGCATTACTTCTTGGCGCTGTACGCGATCCTACTAAAATCACTTCATCTAATGATGAACCTTCTTGTAGTGATACATTCACGACCGATTGATTGGCTACAGCAACTTCTTGAGTTTCGTATCCGACATAACTAAACACAAGTGTTGCATCAGAAGCAGCACTAATTTGATAGTTCCCATCAAAATCAGAAATTGCGCCGTTGCTTGTGCCCTTTTCGACGACATTTACTCCAGTAATAGGAGCGCCATCTGCTCCTGTAACCGTTCCGGTAACCTGAGCCATTGCAAAATTGACACTAGCAAAAGCTAGCATCAGGATGTAAATTTTTTTCATTTGTTTTAGTTTGTTTGATTAATGAAAGTTAATAATTAACAAATATAATTAAATAAATTTAACAATTCTTCAATATATAGATAAGATTTTAATTAAATTTATTATTTTTTATCGGTAATTTTATAAAATTCTGAAAATAAATCGAATTATTAATGTAGAGTATTAAATTAAAATAATTAAACATTATCATAAATAACTAAACTAATTATGAGGTTGATTTTATAATTATGATAAAAAAGTAAAACCGTGTTTAATTTAATACTTACAGTTTTTAACTTAAAAATTAGGGAGTGTAAAATGTGGATTTAAATAATTACATTTGCAGTCAAATTTTTAAGATATGAAAGCAGGTATTGTTGGATTACCAAACGTTGGGAAATCGACTCTTTTCAATTGTTTGTCAAATGCGAAAGCACAAAGTGCTAATTTTCCATTTTGTACAATTGAACCTAACATAGGCGTCGTAAACGTTCCTGATCCGCGGTTATCAAAATTAGAAGACCTTGTAAATCCAGAAAAAGTAATCCCCGCAACCGTTGAAATTGTAGATATCGCAGGCTTGGTAAAAGGCGCTAGTAAGGGCGAAGGTTTAGGGAATCAATTTCTTGCTAATATTCGGGAAACAGATGCTATTCTTCATGTGTTGCGTTGTTTTGATGACAATAACATTATACACGTAGATGGTAATGTAGACCCTATTAGAGATAAAGAAACTATCGATATGGAACTTCAGTTGAAAGACTTGGAGACCACAGAAAAAAAATTAGAAAAAGTAAAACGAGCTTCTAGAACAGGAAATAAGGATGCCCAAAAAGAGGAAGTGATTCTTGTAAAAATTAAAGAAAGCCTCGAAGCTGGGACATCTATTCGAGCTATAGAATTTTCAGAAGACGATTATTTGGAATTCGTAAAACCATTACAATTTATAACTGACAAGCCTGTGCTGTATGTATGTAATGTCGATGAAGCCTCAGCGGTTTCAGGAAATGCTTATGTCGATTTAGTCAAAGCCAAGGTTGCTCATGAAAATGCTGAAGTATTGGTTCTTGCTGTTGGAACTGAGGCTGATATCAATGAATTAGATGATTATGACGAACGCCAACTTTTCCTTCAGGATATTGGATTAGATGAGCCAGGTTCTGCAAAACTCATTCGTTCCGCTTATAAATTATTGACCCTTCAAACCTACTTTACAGCAGGTGTCAAGGAAGTCCGTGCATGGACCATTAATATCGGAAGCTCTGCACCACAAGCTGCTGGCGTGATTCATACTGATTTTGAAAAAGGGTTTATTCGCGCTGAAGTGATTGCTTATGAAGATTTTGAAAATTTTGGATCGGAAGCAAAAGTTAAAGAAGCAGGGAAAATGCGTGTAGAGGGCAAAAATTACACAGTAAAAGATGGTGATGTCATGCATTTTCTGTTTAATGTCTAAAAAATAGACGACTAATAAATTGATAGCCAATGTTCTCAACAGCATTGGCTTTTTTTTGTTAATTAATTTGTGTTTTAAAGGTTTTATTTTTTGTGCTGATGTTCTATATTAGCGTTCTGTCAGAAAACACCTTATGGCTCAAAACACAGATTATACAGAAGACAATATTAGATCCCTCGATTGGAAGGAGCATATTCGCATGCGTCCTGGAATGTATATTGGGAAACTAGGCGACGGATCTTCTGCTGATGATGGGATTTACATTTTATTAAAAGAAGTTTTAGACAACTCCATTGATGAATTTGTCATGGGGGCAGGCAAAACAATTGAAATATCGATCCAAGGCCCTAAAGTTATAGTACGCGATTATGGTCGTGGTATTCCTCTAGGTAAAGTTGTCGATGTTGTTTCAAAAATGAACACTGGTGGTAAATATGATTCTCGTGCCTTTAAGAAATCAGTAGGACTAAATGGTGTTGGTACCAAGGCGGTAAATGCGCTATCTTCATTTTTTAGAGTAGAATCGACTAGAGATGGCAAATCTGCTTCTGCAGAATTCGCATCAGGAGTCTTAAATCATCAAGATTTATTAGACGACACGACAAGACGAAAAGGAACCAAAGTCTCTTTTATTCCCGATGAAATTATATTTAAAAATTATAAATTTCGAAATGAATATGTCGCACGTATGCTCAAAAACTACGTGTATCTTAATCCAGGACTAACCATAGTATTTAATGGAGAAAAGTTTTTTAGTGAAAATGGTTTAAAAGATTTATTAGAAGACAATACCAATGTTGCTGACATGACTTATCCAATTATTCATTTGAAGTCAACAGACATTGAAGTAGCTATTACACATAGTAAAACACAGTATAGCGAAGAATACCACTCTTTTGTTAATGGTCAGAACACCACTCAAGGAGGAACACATTTAGCGGCTTTTAGAGAAGCATTTGTGCGAACTATTCGTGAGTTTTATGGTAAAAATTATGATGCTTCAGATATTAGAAAATCAATTATTTCTGCTATTGCTATAAAAGTGATGGAGCCTGTTTTTGAAAGTCAAACCAAAACAAAATTAGGATCGACAGATATGGGCGGCGGTTTACCTACGGTTCGAACGTTTATCAATGAGTTTTTAAAAACACAGCTTGACAATTTTTTACATAAAAATCCTGATACCGCAGAAGCCATTCAGCGAAAAATTCTACAAGCCGAACGCGAACGTAAAGAGCTATCTGGCATTCGTAAAATTGCTAGAGATCGTGCAAAAAAATCGAGCTTACATAACAAGAAACTTAGAGATTGCCGTGTACATTTTGGAGACATCAAAAATGGACGTAATCTAGAATCGACCCTTTTTATCACTGAGGGAGATTCTGCATCTGGTAGCATCACTAAATCTAGAGATGTTAATACTCAAGCGGTTTTTAGTTTAAAAGGAAAGCCTCTAAATTGTTATGGACTCACTAAAAAGATTGTGTACGAAAATGAAGAATTTAATCTTCTTCAAGCAGCCTTAAACATAGAGGAGTCTATAGAAGATCTGCGTTACAATAATATTGTCATCGCCACAGATGCCGATGTTGATGGAATGCACATTCGTTTATTATTAATCACGTTTTTCCTTCAATTTTTCCCAGAAATTATAAAAGAAGGGCATTTATATATTTTACAAACCCCATTATTTAGAGTGCGTAATAAAAAAGAAACCATCTACTGCTATTCTGAACAGGAACGTAAAGATGCGGTTTTGAAATTAAAGCCAAAACCAGAAATCACCCGATTTAAGGGGCTTGGTGAAATCTCTCCTAATGAATTTAAATATTTTATTGGCGAAAACATTAGGCTTGACCCAGTCATGTTAGATTCAGATATGACCATAGAATCGTTACTTCAGTTTTACATGGGCAAAAACACGCCAGATCGTCAAAAATTTATTATAGAAAACCTAAAAGTAGAACTTGATATTATCGAAGAAGAAGTAGTATGATAGAAGAAAACGATGATATAATCAATGACCCAATAGACAATCAAGAAACCATTACTCGAGTTACGGGAATGTTTAAAGATTGGTTTTTAGACTATGCTTCCTACGTTATTTTAGAACGTGCAGTACCTGCTATCGAAGACGGATTTAAACCTGTTCAACGTCGAATTTTACATTCGATGAAAGATTTGGATGATGGCCGTTATAATAAGGTTGCCAATATTGTTGGCCATACTATGCAATATCATCCTCACGGAGATGCAAGTATTGCCGATGCAATGGTTCAAATTGGTCAAAAAGATTTATTGATTGATACTCAAGGGAATTGGGGAAACGTTTTAACTGGAGATAGAGCTGCAGCCTCAAGATATATTGAAGCCCGACTCTCTAAATTTGCTTTAGACGTTGTTTTTAATCCCAAAATTACAGAATGGCAAGCGTCTTATGATGGGCGTCGTAAAGAACCAATTAATCTTCCTGTAATGTTTCCATTACTGTTAGCACAAGGCGCAGAAGGGATAGCAGTGGGCTTATCGACAAAAGTATTGCCTCATAATTTTATTGAACTTATTGAGGGATCTATAAAACATCTTCAAGGAAAACGATTTACTATTCTTCCTGATTTTGCAACCGGAGGTGTTGCTGATTTCAATAATTATAATGATGGATTAAGAGGAGGGAGAGTACGATGTAGAGCTAAAATATCTCAGCTTAATAAAAATACACTGGTGATCACAGAAGTTCCTTATGGAACTACAACATCTTCATTGATTGATTCGATTCTTAAAGCAAATGAGAAAAGTAAAATTAGAATCAAAAAAATTGAAGACAATACTGCTGCTGAAGTTGAAATATTAGTCCACTTACCCGCCGGAATTTCCCCGGATAAAACGATAGACGCTTTGTTTGCATTTACATCCTGTGAAACTTCTATTTCTCCATTAGGTTGTGTAATTGAAGACAACAAGCCATTATTTATAGGGGTAACCGAAATGTTGAAACGCTCAACGGATCATACGGTTGATTTATTAAAACAAGAATTAGAAATTAAGTTAGGAGAGTTTGAAGAGCAATGGCATTTTGCTTCTTTAGAACGCATTTTCATACAAAACAGAATTTATCGCGATATCGAAGAAGAAGAAACCTGGCCTGGCGTTATAAATGCTATTGACAAAGGACTTCAACCGCACATCAAACATTTAAAGCGCCCAATTACTGAAGAGGATATTACGCGATTAACTGAAATAAGAATTAAGAGAATCTCTAAGTTTGATATCGATAAAGCACAACAAAAAATTGATGCTTTAGAAGATCAAATTGCAGAAACCAAAGGATTTTTAGCAAATCTTATCGCCTATGCTATAGCTTATTTTAAACGTTTAAAATCAGAATATGGCGAAGGGAAAGAGCGTAAAACTGAAATAAAAACGTTTGGAGATGTTGATGCTACCAAAGTCATTATTAGAAACACCAAACTCTATGTCAATAGAGAGGAAGGGTTTGTTGGTACAGGGCTAAAACGGGATGAATACGTTTGTGATTGTAGTGATATTGATGATCTTATTGTATTCACACAAGACGGTAAACTGATGATTACAAAAGTCGGCAGTAAAACGTTTATAGGGAAGGGGATCATTCATGTCGCCGTGTTTAAGAAAAAAGATAAACGTACCATCTATAATATGATTTATAAAGATGGAAAAGGGGGGCCTTCTTACATCAAGCGTTTTGCGGTAACAGGAGTCACAAGAGATAAAGAATATGATTTAACCAACGGAAAAGCCAATTCTAATGTGTTATATTTTTCTGCCAATCCAAATGGCGAAGGTGAAGTCGTTTCTGTCTTATTACGTCAAGTAGGAAGTGTTAAAAAATTGAAATGGGATATTGATTTTGCTGATATTATTATAAAAGGACGCGTTTCAAAAGGGAATTTGGTAACCAAACATGCGGTAAAACGCATAGAACTTAAAGAAAAAGGTGTAAGCACCCTAAAACCTAGAAAAATCTGGTTTGATGATACTATTCAGCGTTTAAACGTCGATGGTCGTGGGGAACTCGTAGGCGAATTTAGAGGCGAGGACCGTATATTGGTGATCACGCAAAGTGGAATTGCTAAAACAATTATCCCTGAAATTACAGCACATTTTGAGGAAGACATGATCGTCTTAGAAAAATGGGTTCCAAACAAACCAATATCAGCAATTTATTTTGATGGCGCTAAAGAAAAGTACTACGTAAAACGTTTTATGATTGATAACGAAAACAGAGAAGATGTTTTTATTTCGGATCATGCGTCTAGTACTCTAGAATTAGTATCCACGGATTGGCGTCCTGTAGTGAAACTATCGTTTGCAAAAGACAGGGGAAAAGCCCGACGCGAAGATCAAACTATTGATATTGAGCAATTTATTAGTGTTAAAGGAGTCTCAGCGTTAGGCAACCAATTAACCAAGCTAAAAATTAATCAAATTGACTTAATGGAACCACTACCATTTGAAGAGCCAAAAGAAACCCCAGCAGATGATATTCAAGTTGTTGATGAAGAAATTATAACTAAAACTGAAACTAATCCATCACTTGAAACTGTTGAAGATTCAGAACATTCGAATAAAAATCTATCCTCAGAAGATAGCCCTGTTAAACCTGATTCTACACAATCAAATCAAGATGGGGATAATGAAGGTCAGATCACTTTATTTTAATTTAAGCGTTTAGCTACGCCCTTCTGTTTATTGGTGTCACCAACATAGCCGTATTCAAATTTGTAACCTTGTTGGGTTGTCGTTAGTATTTTAAGGTGGATATCCTTTTGTTCCGCACGATTCTTTGGGTTAAGTGTTTTAAATACCATTTCACAATCATTGATCCAACGCACACTTGTGGAATCAATTACTCCATTGAAGTCTTCAACTTGAAGATCTGAAGTTCTTGTAAATCTAGAGGTATATTGAACACCATCAATAGTAATTGAGCTCTCGAAAGTCCCAGTTTTAAAATCATTACAATTTCGCTCAATTTGGTAACACCCGTTAAAAAACAGTATAACACTGCACATAAATACGTATCTCATACTACAAACATACGAAAGAGATCTAGAAATCTTAGTTATTTAGAATCATTCATTTCGTAATTTTTACAAGTACCGTCCTTATAAAAAATAATGATCCGTTCAATTGGAGCAGTCTCAGTAGGAATTTTAGTGTTTGGAGGTGTTGTATGTATTGGAGTAGAGGCAGAGGTATTAGAAACTTCAACACGAGGAGTCGTGGATGTTTTATGAAAATCTCCTTCACCGCTAAGAAGCCATAAAAGATCAATCTCAGGAAAAGCGTTTAACACTTTGGTTAGAAATTCAAGACTAGGTTTATTTCGTCCGCTTAATATGTGGGAAATGCTTGAACGTTGAACAGCGATAGTTTCTGCAAATGCAGAAGCCGACAAACTATAATAATCAAGAATTTTTTTGAGACGAGAACTGAAGTGGGTTGTGTTTATCATTGTTTACATATGTAGAGTTAAGGAATAGTTTACAAATGTAACATATTGATAACTTTCATGCAAATATGAATGAAAATATAACAAATATTATTTAAACTATAACTTTATAAAAATACTTTAAAATAATGATTATAAGTAATTTAACTATATAATTATAGTTTTCGATTTTAATGTTTACAACGCAGGGGTATGTCATGGATTTAACCGTATACTTTTGTAAATTATATGTCTGTTTTACTGTTTACATATGTAAATATTAGAATGTTTACATTTGTAATCTTAAAATTACATATGTTTCGTACACCTCATTTTTTATCTCATTATAATACCGCAAAAGCAACAGCACTAAAGCGTAGATATATAACCAATTCGCATATCGAACCTTTAATAAAAGTTTTGTCGCCAAAATTTAGAACCTCTATTTTAGGAGCTTCAGAGACTGGACTTCCTATACATTGCCTTCAAATGGGAACTGGTCCGAAGCGAATCTTAATATGGTCTCAAATGCACGGTAATGAAAGTACAACCACAAAAGCATTATTTGACCTCTTTAATTATTTGGAATTAAGAGACTATAATTATCTTTTGAGCGCCTGTACGTTGTGTGTTATACCAATTCTCAATCCAGATGGCGCGAAAGCATATACACGAGTAAATGCCAATCAAGTTGATTTAAACAGAGATGCTATGGCTCAAACTCAGTCTGAGAGTAGGATTCTTAGAGAAGTTTATCAGACATTTGATCCTCATTTTTGTTTTAATATGCATGGTCAGCGTACGATTTTCAGCGCAGGAAACACAAACAACTCCGCTGTACTAAGTTTTTTATCACCCTCAGAAGATGAAGCGCGATCCATTACAAAAACACGTCAAAAAGCGATGGAATTGATACAGGTTATGAATCAAACTCTTAAGCCGTACTTACCACATCAGATTGGACGATATGATGATGGATACAATATCAATTGTGTTGGAGATTATTTTCAAAGTCATAATACACCAACAGTATTGTTTGAAGCAGGTCATTTTCCAAACGACTATAACAGAGAAGAAACTCGAAAATACATAGCATTAGCTTTAATGAGTGCAATTAATCATGTAGCTACACACACAGTTTCTGGACAAGACTATGCACCTTATCTTAAAATTCCTGAAAACAACAAATTATTTTACGATGTCATAGTGAGAAATGCCATCCTAGACGCTTTAGAACCCACTCAAGTTCGTGATTTAGGTATCCAGTACACAGAAGTGCTTGTGGCTGGAGAAATTGTATTTAAACCAAAAATCGTAGCTATTGGAGATTTAAAAGAAAACTTCGGGCATTTTGAGATCGATGCTGATTTTAATTCTGTATCGCATCCCAGCTACGAGGTATTGTCAAAAGACTACGAAATCGATTTCATTTTATTAAACTTAAAGGAAATATCACTATTCGATAACAATTACTTAACATAAGAGCAATTTTATTGTATTTAAATTACTAAATTTGCATTTTTACTATTTATTAACTTAAATCAAATATAGTGGCTAAAGTAAAATTAGATGAAATCGATCACCAAATATTAGATATGCTGATTGATAATACACGAGTACCATTCACAGACATTGCAAAAAAATTATTAATTTCTGCTGGTACAGTTCATGTTAGAGTGAAAAAAATGGAGGATGCTAAAATTATCAAAGGCTCGTCGCTTACTTTAGATTATCAAAAATTAGGCTATTCATTTATTGCTTATGTTGGTGTATTTTTACAAAATACATCTCAAACTAAATTTGTTTTAGAACGCATTTATGAAATTCCGCATGTAACCGTAGCACACATTACAACAGGTAAATTTAATATTTTCTGTAAAATCCGTGCTAAAAGCACCACTCATGCCAAAGAAATTATCTTTAAGTTAGATGGAATAGAAGGTGTTTACAGAACTGAAACAATGATTTCCTTAGAGGAAAGTATCAATGACAAAAAACGTCTGATGCACTCTATTTTTAATGATTTGAATGGGTAAATCGATTTAGGAGGCGTAATAAGCAAACGCTTCATCAACTAGTTTATCTTCAACAATAACATCAACTCGACACGATCCAATAGATTCTAATAGCGCATATTTAACTTGCCCATGAGAATTCTTTTTATCATATCTCAAAAGCTCAATAATTGAGCTTTTGTCGTTTTCGGACAAGACTACAGTCCCATAAATAGACTTAAAAGTTTGTTTAATTTCAGAAAGTGCGTCTTCACTTAATCCACAAGTTTTAGTCGATATATAAGCTTCCATAATCATCCCAGCTGCTATAGCTTCTCCATGTAAAAGAGTTTGAAGATTTTCATTATCTAAGCAATAGGATTCTATAGCATGTCCCAATGTGTGCCCAAAATTTAATTGTTTGCGCTCTCCGTGTTCATTTGGATCTCGTTTTACAACCTCATTTTTTATGGTAATAGATTCATGAATCATCTTTTCTAAATCAGAACTGTCTAGGGCTTTTAAATCACATAAACGACTCCAATAATTGGCATCTTTTATCAATCCGTGTTTTAACATTTCAGCCAAACCAGAACGCATTTCTTCTGCAGGAAGTGTATCTAGGAAAGCTGTATCTACAAGCACCATGTCACTAAAATTTATGACGCCAATTTGATTTTTTATAGTTCCTAAATCCACACCCGTTTTTCCACCAACAGATGCGTCAACCATGGATAGGAGTGAGGTTGGAACATTGACAAAACGAATACCACGTTTAAAGGCTGAGGCCACAAACCCCCCTAAGTCTGTAACTACACCACCACCAAGGTTGATGATTAGTGATTTACGATCACCATCCAAATCTGATAAACTATGCCAAATTTGTGTGCACGTTTCTAAAGTTTTATGGCGTTCTCCTGCTTCCATTTCAATGATTTCTAAAGCCATGTCACTCTCAATATTTGACAAAAATTTTGGCAAACAATGTATATGCGTATTAGAGTCAACCACTATAAAAACCTTAGAAAAATTAGAGGCTTCTAAATAAGCGTTTAATTCGCTGTAGCACTTCGCATTAAAATGAATTGAATAAGATGTAGACTGTATTGATTCCATGAATTAATTTGATGAAAATTTCAAAACGTGAAATTAAGCAGAAATTTATAAATATTATATCTACTATTGAATATATTTGTTTGAAACTAAAACGAACTTTTATGAGCGTTGATTTTAATAATACAGAGATTGCCTTCCACCTAAAGTCAGATTCAGAACTGGAACGCGCCTATTTTTTGTTTAAAATGATCTCAATTGAACCTCTTGTTCGAATAGGTACAGCTGCCACAAATTTTGCACTTAAAGCACACCTTCCTGTTGAAGGTCTCATTCGGTCCACAGTTTTTGACCATTTTTGTGGCGGTGTAAATGAAGACGATTGTCTACCAACAATCGATAGAATGTACGCCAGTAAAGTCTATAGTGTTTTAGATTACTCTGTTGAAGGAAAAGGTGAGGAGCATAAATTTGATTCAGCCCTTGAGACAATTTTAAAACTTATAGAATTTTCAAAAGATAAAGCTGCTTTACCTATTGCGGTATTTAAACCTAGCGCTTTTGGACGGTTTGAATTATATCAAAAAGTAAGTGAAGGTCAGCAATTATCAACTGCTGAAAATAAAGAATGGGAACGTATAATTTACCGTTTTGAAAAAGTTTGTACTTCAGGGAAATTAAATGATGTTAAAATTCTTATTGATGCCGAAGAGAGTTGGATTCAAGATGCTGTAGATGATTTGATTTTAAAACTAATGCAAACTTATAATTCTGACACATTAACGGTGTACAGCACATTACAAACCTACCGCTGGGACCGCCTTGACTACCTTAAAAAAATACATGCCAGAGCTAAAGAATTTGGTTTTAAACTTGGATTCAAAATCGTTCGTGGTGCATACATGGAAAAAGAGCGTCAACGCGCCAAAGATTTTGGTTATAAATCTCCTATTTGTGAAACTAAAGCGTTAACCGATGCTCTTTTTAACGCTACCACAACCTATATTTTTTCAAATTTAGAAACTATTCATGTTTTTATTGGGACTCACAATGAAGAAAGTACACATTTAGCCCTTAAACTCATGAACAATTTACAGATTTCAAATGCGGATTCTCGCGTTTGGTTTGGACAATTATATGGCATGAGTGATCATATTAGTTTCAATCTCGCTAATCAAGGCTATAATGTTGCCAAATACTTACCGTTTGGACCCGTGAAAGATGTGATGCCATATCTGATAAGAAGAGCTGAAGAAAACACATCAGTTGCAGGACAAACAAGTCGAGAACTAGATCTTATTAAAAAAGAAAAAAGAAGGCGGAATATTTAACGCTTTATAACAGTTTTGATTGTTGCTATGCGTTCGCAATTTTCAACATCCATCTCATAGGTTTCACCAACAACTCTATAGGTTTTACAGGGAACAGATTTGGTGTCACTTTTACCAAAGTTAATGTCAGCGCCTTTAAAAATTGACATTAAAGTTAAAGTATCAATAGTATTCAAATTGAGTTCTTGCTGAACGGATTCAGAATACTGAATTCTTTTCAGTTGTATATTTTTTAGTACCCGAGCATCTGGACCATAAGCACAGCTTGTTTTTTTTCCACTTAAAAAAAACATTAAAAACACCAATCCAATGGAAAAGCCTCCAAAGAAAAAACCAAAACGGTAAACAAGTTTCATCTATTAAAATTAAAAGATTAAAAGGTTAGCATCGCTATAATCTAAATCGAACCATTCAGCTACAGATTTATTGGTCACAATGCCGTGGTAAAAGTACAACCCATTTCTTAATCCTTTATCAAAACGTAATGAATTTTCTATACCACCATCTTCAGAAATTTTTAAAAGGTAGGGCGTAAAAATATTACTGATTGAAACTGAGGAAGTTCGTGCATATCTTGCTGGTATATTTGGAACACAATAATGAATCACCTCATGTTTTACAAAGGTAGGATTGTCATGAGAAGTAACTTCACTGGTTTCAAAACAGCCCCCCATATCAATACTGACGTCAATGATTACTGCTCCGGGTTTCATTTGCTCCACTAAGGTTTCACTAACAAGAATAGGTGCTCTGTTGCGGCCTTTTGTAGCGCCAATAGCCACATCGCAGCGCATCAATGCTTTTTGTAAATTTTTAGGCTGCATAGTAGAGGTGTAAACCGTACGTCCAATATTTGCTTGAAGTGCGCGAAGTTTTGTGATAGAATTATCAAAAACACGGACATTCGCACCTAAACCAATTGCTGATCGTGCAGCAAATTCGCCTACGGTTCCTGCGCCAATAATAACGACTTCAGTTGGAGGGACACCGCTTATATTACCAAACATAAGGCCATTGCCCTCGTTGGTTATCGACATAATTTCAGAGGCTATTAAAATGGAGGCGGTTCCCGCAATTTCGCTCAATTGACGAACCGCAGTAAACACACCATCTTGATCTTTAATAAATTCAAACCCTAGAGCTGTGACCTGTTTCTCCGCTAGATTTTTAAAATAATCTTTATGCTGCATTTTTAATTGTAATGCAGAAATTAGAAGCGTTTTTGGTTGTATAAGTTCAATTTCTTCTAGAGTTGGTGGTTCAACTTTAAGGATAATTGGACAAGCAAAAACCTTGGCTTTATCATTTGATATTTCTGCACCTGACTCACTATATTCATGATCTCCAAAACAAGCATTATCTCCAGCACCTGATTCAATCAGTACACGATGCCCATTACTTGTTAGAGCGGATACAGCATCAGGAGTAAGGCAAACTCTTTTTTCTTGAAAAGAGGTTTCTTTAGGAATTCCAATAAATAAAGCTCCTTTTTCTTTAGTGATTTCTAAAGTTTCTTCTTTTGGAAGCAGTTGTTCTCGCGTAAAAGGAGAGGATGGCTTATGCATAGTTATAAGTATAAAACTCTAATTTACAATTATTTTTTTGACCATGTCGTAGAAAACTATTTTTCTGATAGTTTGAGAAGTCTAGAATTATCATCTAAAATGGATAATTCTATAACTGTTATATTATCAGGAAGTAAATCCATAATTTTTTCTGGCCACTCGATAAGATTCCATGCCCCTGAGTAGAAATAATCTTCAACCCCCATGTCCATAGCTTCAACTTGATTTTTGAGCCTGTAAAAATCAAAATGATAGAGCATACCATCAGGTATTTTATATTCGTTAACAATGGAAAATGTTGGACTACTAGCTTTATCTTTACTTCCTAGTTCTGATACAATAGCACTAATAAGAGTTGTTTTTCCCGCGCCCATTTCTCCATAAAACAATAAGGTCTTTGAGCATGCGTTATCCACTATTTTTTTCGCTATATCTGATAAATCATCAAGCTTAAAATTAAGTTCTATTGCCATATTATCTCGGATTTAAAACGACAAAAGGAATAACAACTTCTTCAAGAGAAATACCTCCATGTTGATAGGTGTTTCTGAAATAATTCACATAGTAATTATAATTATTTGGGTAAGCAAAAAAGAGGTTATCCTTTGCGAAAATAAAAGTACTATTCATCGCTACTGAAGGCAAGTGGATTGATTTTGGATCTTTAACCGCCAAAACATCTTTTTCGTCATAAGATAAACTACGTCCAGTCTTGTAACGTAAATTAAGACTTGTGTCTTTGTTACCTATGACTTTAGATGGGTTTTTCACATTTATTGTCCCATGATCTGTAGTGATAATCAGTTTAAAATTCAACTCTTTTGCTTGTTGAATAATTTCTAACAACGGTGAGTTTTGAAACCAGCTTTTTGTGAGCGACCTATAGCCTTTATCGTTTGACGCTAGCTCCTTTAGAACTTCCATTTCTGTTTTGGCATGCGAAAGCATGTCAACAAAGTTATAGACCAGTACAGTCAAGTCGTTGTGCACTTTTGTCTTAAACGTTTCCGACAGTTTTTGTCCTGCTTTTAAATTTGTGATTTTTATGTATTCATGTTTCAAATGCGAAAGACCTAATCGTTTTAACTGCGCTTCAAGAAATTCTGCTTCAAATAAATTTTTACCGCCTTCATCCGTGTCATTTTTCCAATACTGTGGAAATAGATTTTGCATTTCATTGGGCATCAGCCCCGAAAACATCGCATTTCTAGCATATTGAGTCGCTGTTGGAAGGATACTATAATACAAACTTTCTTCTTTGATTTTATAATACGAATTCACAGTAGGCTCCAAAACTTTCCACTGATCATATCTAAGATTATCAATAACGATTAATAATGTAGGTTGCGAAGTGTTTAATTCGTTAGCTATCTTGCTTTTAAATAGGGTGTGAGACATAACTGGCGCTTGGTTGCTCTCGAACCAATCGGGATAGTTTTTTTCAATAAAACGTCCAAATTGTTTGTTAGCCTCCATTTTTTGAGCTTCTAATATTTCTCGCATAGCAATATCATTAGAAGATTCTAGTTCTAATTCCCAAAACACTAATTTTTTATACAACTGTTCCCAGTCATCAACTGAATTTATAGTGTTTAAATTCATAGCTATTCTACGAAATTCTTGCTGATAATTAGAGGTCGTTTTTTCCGATACTAATCTATTATGGTCAAGGTTCTTTTTTAAAGACAATAGAATTTGATTGGGGTTTACAGGTTTAATCAAATAATCTGCGATTTTATTTCCAATCGCATCTTCCATAATATATTCTTCTTCACTTTTGGTGATCATCACCACTGGTAGGGTTGCCTTGATTTCTTTAAGTTCAGAGAGGGTTTCTAAACCTGAAAGCCCTGGCATATTTTCATCTAGAAAAACAATATCAAAGTTGTTGTCTTTTATGAGGTTCAGCGCTTCTGTTCCGCTTTGACATGAGGTCACATTATAGTTGCGTTGCTCTAAAAATATGATATGAGGTTTTAAAAACTCAATTTCATCATCAACCCACAGAATATTTATAACGCTCATATATTATATAATTTAATTAAGAATAGAAGTCCTTTCATTTTAGTATTTTTACAGCATTAAACACTTTAAGCAAGTTTAGAGTGTAAATTTAATACTATAAAGTTTGAATACGAACAACAAGCTTAAAATATTTAACGATCCAATTTACGGATTTATTACAATCCCAAACACATTAATTTTTGATTTAATTGCGCACAAGTATTTTCAGCGTTTGCGTCGTATTTCTCAAATGGGCTTATCGTATTTAGTTTACCCAGGAGCACACCACACCCGCTTTCATCATGCTTTAGGTTGTTTACACTTGATGCAAAATGCAGTCAGAATTTTAAAATTCAAAGGGGTTGTTATTTCTGAAGAAGAAGAAAATGGTTTATATATTGCCATTTTACTCCACGATATAGGACATGGACCATTTAGTCATGCCTTGGAGCACAGCATCGTAGAAAACATCAGTCATGAAGCAATTTCATTGAAATTCATGGAGGCTTTAAACATAGAATTTGAAGGGGCGTTAGATCTGGCGATTTCAATGTTTAAAGGCGCTTATGGTCGTCAGTTTTTTGGCCAGCTTATTTCAGGTCAACTCGACATTGATCGTTCGGATTATCTTAAAAGAGATAGTTTTTATACTGGTGTTTCAGAAGGAAACATCAATAGTGATCGCTTGATTTCAATGATGAATGTCGTTGATGATGAATTGGTCATTGAAGAAAAAGGAATATACTCTATTGAAAAATTTCTTACCGCTAGACGTTTGATGTACTGGCAAGTATATCTCCATAAAACAAGTTTAGTTGCTGAACAAATGATTACACGCATCTTAAAACGAGCTAAAGATTTAACTCACGAAGGCCTGAATCTTGAAGCGAGTTCGGCATTACGGTTTTTTTTAAATTCAGATACTCTGAATGAAAAGTTTGATGCTTCTACGCTCAATCAATTCTCACTTCTTGATGATTATGATATCATGTCAGCTTTAAAATCATGGCAATTTCATGACGATTTTGTATTGAGTCACCTATCAACAATGCTTTTAAACAGAACCTTACTTAAAATAAAATTTAAAAATAAACCCATATCAGATTCAAAAACGGAAGCGATGACACAAGACATAATGTCAACTCATAAATTAAGTAAAGATGAAGCCTCTTATTTTGTATTCAAAGGTCAGGTCAAAAATTTGGCATACAACCAAGATCAGGGAGGATTAACAATTTTATTTAAAAACGGCACTAAGAAAGATATTATAAAAGCATCGGATCACCTATCGTTGAAAGCACTCTCTAAAACTGTTTCAAAGCATTATATATGCTACCCAAAGGATATTCTATGATATTTTTTTTTACTTTTGCAACCAATGAAATTTACAGCCACACAAATAGCAGAGATATTAACTGGGGAGATTTTTGGTAATCCAGATGTAGAAGTTGATACACTGTCCAAGATAGAAGAAGCTGCACAAGGATCTCTTACTTTTTTAGCGAATCCAAAATATACTCCATACATCTATTCTACTCAAGCCTCCATTACTATTGTAGGTGAGGATTTTGAACCTGAACATAAAATAGAAACAACCCTAATTAAAGTTAAAGATGCTTATGGAGCTTTTTCTAAATTATTAGAATATTATAACCAGATAAAAAACAATAAAAAAGGCATAGAATCCCCTGTATTTATAGCAGAATCTGCAACCTATGGAGAAGATATTTACTTGGGTGCATTTTCTCATATTGGAGAAAATGTCGTCATTGGAGATAATGTTAAGATTTATCCAAACACTTTTATTGGCGATAATGTTACTATTGGATCAAACACGACTTTATTTTCTGGTGTAAAAGTTTATTCAGATTGTGTTATTGGTTCACATTGTTTTATCAACTCTGCTGCAGTTATTGGTGCGGATGGATTTGGGTTTAGTCCTGATGAAAACGGCGCCTACCAAAAAGTACCTCAAATTGGAAACGTAATCCTAGAAGACCATGTTGATATTGGAGCAGCAACAACTATCGATCGTGCGACCTTAGGGTCAACACTTATCAAAAAAGGAGTAAAGCTTGATAACCAAATTCAAGTAGCTCATAATGTAGTTATTGGAGAAAATACAGTTATTGCGGCACAAACTGGGATCGCTGGTTCTGCCAAAATTGGTTCCAATTGTCAAATTGGTGGCCAAGTTGGTATTGCCGGTCATATCGTTATTGGAAACAACGTTAAAGTTCAAGCACAATCTGGAATTGGACACAACATAAAAGACAATGAAGTTCTACAAGGAACTCCAGCGTTTACGTTCAGAGATTATTATAAATCATACGTACATTTTAAAAACCTCCCAACTCTTGTTAAAACAGTTAATACACTAGAAAAAAACCTCAAATCATGATTGTTAAATCCAAATTAAAACAAACAACGATTTCTAAAAAAGTATCCTTAAAAGGCGTAGGCCTTCATACGGGATTAGATGTTGAAATTAATTTTCTTCCCGCTGAAATTAATAATGGCTATTCCTTTAGAAGAGTAGATCTTGAAGGCATGCCTATACTTAATGCCGATGCTAATCTAGTGACAAATACACAACGTGGTACTTGTTTGGAAAAAAATGGCGTTATTATTCAAACCTGTGAGCATGTTCTTGCTGCACTTGTAGGTTTAGAAATTGATAATGTTATTATCGAACTAAACACGTCTGAGCCTCCGATAATGGATGGGTCATCTAAGTATTTTGTAGAAGCCTTAGAACGTGCAGGTAAAGAAGAACAAGATGCATTTAGAGAGATATTTGTGGTCAAAGATGTCATTTCATACACTGATGAACAAAGTGGTAGTGAAATCACAATTATTCCATCAGATGAATACCAAATTACGACTATGGTCGATTTTGGAACCAAAGTGCTAGGTACTCAAAATGCAACCCTACAACGCTTATCAAATTTTAAAGAAGAAATTTCAGATTCTAGAACATTTAGCTTTCTTCATGAACTAGAAATGCTTTTAGAACACGGATTAATCAAAGGTGGTGATTTGAATAATGCGATTGTTTATGTAGATAAACCTATTTCTAAAGCTACCATGGAGCGTCTAAAAGTAGCTTTTAATAAGGATTCTATATCGGTTAAACCCAATGGTATTTTAGACAATTTAACATTACATTATCCAAATGAAGCTGCGCGACACAAACTCTTAGATGTCATAGGAGATTTGTCATTAATTGGGACACGTATTCAAGGCAAGGTTATTGCAAATAAACCAGGGCATTTTGTCAACACTCAATTTGCAAAAAAAATTGCGAAAATCATTAAAATGGAACGCCGAAATAAGGTCCCTAATATAAATTTAAATCAACCCCCATTGATGGACGTTAATGCCATTATGGATATGTTACCACATCGACCGCCATTTTTATTTTTAGACAAGGTCTATGAATTATCACCAAGTCATGTAATTGGATCAAAGAATGTTACCATGAACGAATCGTTTTTTGTAGGACATTTTCCAGGAGCACCAGTAATGCCGGGGGTTCTAATTGTGGAAGCAATGGCTCAAACGGGTGGTATATTGGTTTTAAATACCGTTCCTGATCCAGAAAATTACCTTACTTTTTTCATGAAAATGGATAAAGTAAAATTCAAACAGAAAGTAGTGCCAGGAGATACGCTTATATTTACATGTTCATTGATATCTCCTATTAGAAGAGGAATTTGTCACATGCAGGGCTATGCTTACGCCAATGGTAAATTATGCGCTGAAGCAGAATTAATGGCACAAATATCTAAAGTTAAATAAATCTACTTATAAAATAATTTTACAACATGAATCAACCGTTAGCATATGTTCATCCTGGAGCCAAAATCGCTAAAAATGTGGTCATAGAGCCCTTTACAACTATTAATAATAATGTCGTTATTGGAGAAGGAACTTGGATTGGTTCAAACGTTACCATAATGGAGGGGGCACGAATCGGAAAAAATTGTAATATTTTTCCAGGTTCTGTGATCTCAGCTATGCCTCAAGATCTTAAATATGACGATGAAGATACTACTGTTGAAATCGGGAATAATGTAACCATAAGAGAATGCGTTACAATAAACCGTGGCACAACAGATAAAATGAAAACAGTTATTGGAGACAACTGTTTGATTATGGCCTATTGTCATATTGCACACGATTGTATTGTAGGAAAAAATTGTATTTTCTCAAACAACAGTACATTAGCTGGGCACACTATGGTTGGGGATTATGTGGTATTGGCAGGAATGACTGCGGTACATCAATTTTGTTCTATTGGAAACCATGCCTTTGTCACTGGAGGATCATTGGTTCGTAAAGATGTCCCTCCGTATGTAAAGGCTGCAAGAGAGCCCTTATCTTATGTTGGAATAAACTCTGTAGGGTTAAGACGTCGCGGGTTTACGTCCGAGAAAATTAAAGAAATTCAAAATATATATAGATTACTTTATCAAAAAAATTATAATAACTCACAAGCTTCTGAAATCATTGAGGCTGAGATGGTGGCAACTCCTGAGCGTGATGAAATTTTACAATTCATCAAAAACTCTCATCGTGGTATCATGAAAGGTTATTTTAAATCAAACTAAAAACATATGGCAAGTACATCAGACATTAGAAACGGATTATGCATACGATATAATCACGATATTTTTAAAATCATTGAATTCTTACATGTTAAACCTGGAAAAGGCCCAGCTTTTGTAAGAACTAAAATGAAAAGTGTCACTAACGGTAAAGTCATCGATAATACATTTTCGGCAGGACATAAAATTGAAGAAGTACGAGTTGAAACCCATAAATTTCAATATTTATATCATGATGGAGACACCTTTCATTTCATGAATACTGCAGATTATTCTCAAATCGAACTACAAAAAGCAGCCTTGGATAATCCCGATTTGATGAAAGAAGGTGAAGTTGTAACTGTGCTGATCAATACAGAAGATAATTCACCACTTTCTGTAGATTTACCAGCAAGTGTGGTTCTGGAAGTTATTTCTACTGAGCCAGGGATTAAAGGCAATACCGCAACCAATGCAACGAAGCCGGCTACGGTAGAAACAGGAGCAACTGTAATGGTTCCATTGTTTATCAATGAAGGCGATAAAATTAAAGTAGAAACAGCCAAAGGATCCTATAAAGAACGTATCAAAGAATAATATGAAATTTATTCAGCCGCATACTTTAGAAACAATTGCAGCATTGATTGATTGTGAGTATGTCGGAGATCCTGATTTTGAAGTATTGGGCATGAACGAAATTCACGTTGTTACTCCTGGTGATATTGTATTTGTAGACCATCCTAAATATTATGATAAAGCGCTAGCTTCAAACGCGACCGTCGTTCTAATCAATAAAAAAGTAGACTGTCCAAAAGGAAAAGCGTTACTCATTTCTGATGATCCTTTTAGAGATTTCAACATATTAACCTCACATTTCAAGCCATTTCAAGCGTCTGATAAATCAATTTCCAAATCGGCATTGATAGGAGTAGGGACTCAAATTCAACCCAATTGTTTTATTGGACATAACGTAGTAATTGGAGAAAATTCATTAATCCACGCCAATGTGAGTATTTTTGATGATACCATTATTGGGGATAATGTTGTGATTCAATCGGGTACAGTTTTAGGTGGGAATGCCTTTTATTATAAAAAACGTCCAGAAGGTTATGACCAATTAAAATCTAGTGGGCGTGTCGTCATCGAAAATAACGTGCATATTGGAGCGTCATGTACTATTGATCGTGGCGTGACAGGAGATACTACTATTGGAGCAGGCTCTAAATTAGACAATCTTATTCAAGTTGGTCACGACACACGCATTGGAAAAAACTGCCTTATCGCTTCTCAAGTTGGCATTGCCGGGTGTTGTATTATAGAAGATGATGTTACAATTTGGGGACAAGTGGGGACTAATAGCGGAATTACCATCGGTTCCAAAGCGGTTATATTGGGTCAAACTGGGGTAACAAAATCTATTGAAGGTGGAAAAACCTACTTTGGCACTCCCATAGAAGAATCGCGTTCTAAGCTTAAAGAACTGGCTTTACTACGAAAATTGCCTGAAATAATTGAAAAATTAAAGGGAGACAAATAGTAGTTTAGTCTTTTAATTCTACACTATATAGCTTTAATTAAATGTTACTACATTCTTGTAGTTAACTCACTGTATTTTTATGTAAAATTATTTTTTTCAATACGTTCAACTACTAATTTAATTCAATGTTTAATTACAATAAAGTATATAAACAATATTAAACTTTATTATATAAAAATTTTGTTGTTTAATTAATATAAATTTCTACTTTTACATATAATAACCCCAAATTATTTATCATGAAAAAAATAACATTATTCTATTATGCATTATTTTCTATTTGTTTAGTAAGTGCACAAAATTTACTTATTGTCAAGTCTGGAGACTTTTATGGAATCCTAAACAACGATGGCGTCATCGTCTTACCCCCAACATATCATTCAATAGAAAATTTTGGAGCTATTAAATCTGGTTGGGCTAAAGTAGAATTAGACGGCAAATACGGATTTATTAATACTGACGGTGAGATAGTTGTAGATGTAAAATACGACGAATTAGGATATTTTGGAGACTATCACAAAAACTTATTGAAAATAAAGAAGGATGGCGGTTTTGGCTTTATTGATAAATCTGGTAGCATTGTGACTCAAACAGTTTACGATTCTATTGGGATGTATGGAAATTACCACAAAAATTGGGCTCTAGTAAAACTCAATCAATTAAATGGATTTATAGATACTTCTGGAAAAGAAGTTATTAAGCCAGTGTATGACTTAATTGAAAAATTTGACATCATTAAAAAGGGCTGGGCTAGAATTTCTGAAAATGGAAAATATGGTTTTATTTCGAGAGAAGGAAGAGTAGTGGTAACGCCAAAATACTTATCGGTTGATGCTTTTGATGTCTACAGAAAAGGATGGGCAAAAATTGGTTTAGAAAATAATAAGTTTGGATTTATCAACTCAGACGGCAAAGAAGTTGTACCCCCAATATACGATGATGTCGAGTTATTTAAGGAAACTAAAAATTTATAAACTTAAGAATTTTAATTATTTGTTCTCGAAATACTTAATTATTATTTTGGCTGTATTTTTAGGATAAAAGTCCCAAGCTCTAATGTCGTAATGTCATTCATTTATAACTTAATTTTTACAGTTACAATTTTGTTTAAAAAAAAATTAAATAAACAAAAATAAATAGCAAACAAAAAATTACATTTGCAGCAGTAAAAAATTAATCAAAATAAAACTACATGAGTGTTTTAGTAAATAAAGATTCAAAACTAATAGTTCAGGGATTTACAGGAAGTGAAGGTACATTCCATGCCTCTCAAATGATTGACTACGGTACTAATGTTGTAGGCGGAGTAACTCCTGGAAAAGGAGGGCAGACACATTTAGATAAACCTGTTTTCAACACTGTACAAGAAGCAGTAGCACAAGTTGGTGCAGATACAACTATCATTTTTGTACCGCCGGCATTTGCAGCCGATGCCATTATGGAAGCAGCTGATGCAGGAATTAAAGTTATTATTACAATTACAGAAGGTATTCCTGTAGCAGATATGATTAAAGCCTCTAATTATATTAGTGATAAAAACTGCCGATTGGTAGGTCCAAATTGTCCTGGAGTCATCACGCCTGGAGAAGCTAAAGTAGGTATCATGCCTGGATTTGTTTTCAAAAAAGGAACTGTCGGCGTTGTTTCTAAATCAGGAACATTAACATACGAAGCCGCGGATCAAGTCGTAAAGCAAGGTCTTGGTATTACTACAGCCATTGGAATTGGTGGAGACCCAATCATTGGGACAACAACAAAAGAAGCTTTAGAAATGCTAATCAATGATTCTGAAACTGAATGTGTGGTGATGATAGGAGAAATAGGAGGGCAGCTTGAAGGCGATGCTGCAAAGTGGTATAAAGAGAGTGGCAGTAAAAAACCTGTTGTTGGATTTATTGCTGGTGAAACAGCTCCTGCAGGACGTACAATGGGACATGCTGGTGCAATTGTAGGCGGAAGCGATGATACTGCTCAAGCTAAAAAACAAATTATGAGAGAATGTGGTATCCACGTTGTAGAATCTCCTGCTGAAATTGGTAAAAAAGTAGCTCAAGTATTGGCGTAAAACACAATTTTAAACTAAACTATATAACCTCCTATTAACTATAGGAGGTTTTTTTATTGTAAATTTTTAGAATCGAATTACTGCCGAAGTTAAATAAGTAATTACAAAACAGTTTTAAAAGAATTTATTTGAAAGCATTTTACTATCTTTGAGGCATTAATTTTTACCCTTAGAAACATGAAATTATTAGAAGGAAAAACAGCAATTATTACAGGTGCTAGTCGTGGCATAGGAAAAGGTATAGCTACCGTTTTTGCACAACATGGCGCAAATGTAGCATTTACATTTAGTGCTTCTGTAGAAGCTGCAAAAGCACTTGAAACAGAACTTCAAGCTTTTGGAACAACGGTAAAAGGCTACCAAAGTAATGCAGCTAATTTTGACGAAGCCCAACAACTTGCAACTGATGTTCTCGCCGATTTTGGTGGTATTGACATCCTTATAAATAATGCAGGAATTACCAAAGACAATTTGCTCATGCGAATGGGAGAAGACGATTTTGACAAAGTAATTGAAGTTAATCTAAAATCTGTTTTTAACATGACCAAAGCTGTACAACGAACAATGTTAAAACAACGAAAAGGCTCAATTATCAACATGAGTTCTGTAGTTGGCGTGAAAGGAAATGCTGGACAAACCAATTATGCAGCTTCAAAAGCGGGAATTATTGGGTTTTCTAAATCTGTAGCTTTAGAGTTAGGGTCTAGAAACATTAGAAGTAATGTTATTGCACCAGGGTTTATAGAAACTGAAATGACTGCAAAATTAGATGAAGCTACAGTTGCAGGGTGGCGTGCAGGAATCCCATTGAAACGTGGCGGTTCACCAGAAGATATTGCCAACGCTTGTGTGTTTTTGGCAAGTGATTTATCGGCCTACATTACCGGACAAACCATTAATGTCGATGGTGGGATGCTAACTTAATATGTCCTCTAACAAATAGCTGTTCTCAGCGTTTCTTATTATGATGTCCTCATTAACATTTTTTTATATCATAGGATCTGGAATTTTAGCGCTTTTTCAGTATATATATAAAACGAAACGTGACCGATTACATTGGAGTTTAGCAGGCTTTAGGTTTATAACACTCTTTACTCTATTCCTTTTAATTATCAATCCTAGATTTGAAAAAACTACTAGTACTGTTGTAAAACCAGTACTTGCATTAATGGCGGATAACTCACAATCTATTAGTTACTTAAAAAAGGATAGTATTGCCGCGTTGATTGTTAAAACGATCTTAGAAAACGATGCTCTAAACGCGAAGTATGATGTACAATTGTATCGCTTTGGAAGTCAAATTGACCAAAATCCTTTACTATCTTTTGAGGATGCTCAAACCAATATTACAAAAAACATTCAAGACTTTGAATCTATTTATGACACACAACTCGCCCCTGTTGTTCTTATTACTGATGGCAATCAGACCTTTGGCACTGATTATCAATTTGCGTCTAAACAATTTAAACAAGTTGTATTCCCTCTAATTTTAGGCGATAGTATTTATCAATCCGACTTGAAAATACAAACCATTAATGTCAATTCCTACACAAGTTTAAATTCTAAATTTCCAGTTGAAATTATCGCTTCATATTCTGGAACTAGTGCAGTAGAATCAAAACTCGAAATTCGTTCTGGAAAGCGATTAGTTTAACAAGAAAAGGTTCAATTTTCAGCCGAAAAAAATTCAATAATCCGAACACCAATGCTTAAGTCCTCAAAAGTAGGTGTGCAACAGTACGATGTTAGTTTAACGCCAATTAAGAACGAAAAAAATACGGCTAACAATCTGAAATCCTTTGCAATTGAAACAATCGATGAGTACACCAAAATTGCGTTAGTTAGCGCCATTACACATCCCGACTTAGGGGCTTTAAAAGGGGCGATAGAAACAAATAAACAGCGGCTCGTTAGTCTTTATTCTCCTAAAGCATATTTAGAAAGTGAGGCATTGTATGGACTTGTGATATTATATCAACCTAATCAAGAATTTAATGCAATTTTTAAACGTATCGAGAACAAAAAATTAAATTCTTTTATTATAGGCGGTACACAAACGCAATGGGGATATCTCAATTCAATTCAATCTAATTTTAATCAGGAAGTAACGGGGCAAAATGAGGAGTATCAAGGTATGATTAATTCAAGTTTTAATAATTTTTCGATTTCTGATTTTTCATTTAAAGGCTATCCTCCATTAGCTTCAGAATTTGGAAGTACTGCTATAAACGTGCCGCATGAAACTTTAGTATTTAAATCCATAAATGGGACCGCAACACAGCAGCCCTTGTGGTTTACTTATGATTATAATTTAGGACGGTCAGCAGTTCTTTTAGCTGAAAATTTATGGAAATGGCGAATGCACTCCTATCGGGAACATCAAAACTTTGAGACATTTGATGCATTTATATCAAAATTGATTCAATATTTAACTCTTAAAAATCAAAATAAGCAACTCTTAGTACATTACGAGCCTATTTATGATGGAAGTCAGCCTTTAGAAATCAAAGCTCAATTTTTTAATAAAAATTATGAGCCCACTTCAAATGAAACTATACGAGTTTCATTTAAAAACAAACTATCTGATGATCGATTTGAATTTCCAATGATTGCTAATGCTAACGGTTATCGTTTAAACCTAAACACACTGGAGCCTGGAAGCTATTCTTTTGAAGTCAAGGTCAATGGTGGAACACATCGTACAATAGGGGAGTTAGATATTTTGAATTTTAACATCGAACATCAATTTATAAATGCTAATACTTCACATCTAGAACAACTCGCATATAACACTAATGGAACAGCTTATTTTGACACACAACTTGAAGATCTAATATTAACATTAATTTCTGATAATCGATTTTCAAGTATTCAAAAAATCATAAAAAAAACTGTACCTTTGATTGCTCTAAAACTAGGCTTGTTAGTACTATTAATTAGTTTGGCAATCGAATGGTTTATCAGAAAATACAACGGATTTATTTAATAATTTAAAAAAGAACAAAATGCAAAACTTTCCTAAAATCGGATTACCCGTTATTTTTATAATTGGTGCACTAATTATTTTAATATCAAAAACAGCTGTAACGATCGGACCAGGTGAAGGCGGAGTCTTATTTGAGCGCTTTGGTGACGGTATCAATACGGACAAAACCTACGGAGAAGGCTTTCAAATTGTAGCCCCTTGGAATAGCATGTTAATTCATAAAGTGAGACAACAGTCTATTTCAGATGAAATGAACGTTTTATCTGTAAACGGACTAGAAGTTAAAGTCAATGGTACAATATGGTATGAGCCAGAATTTGAGAATCTTGGAAAACTTATTAAAACTAAAGGAGAAGATTATGAAAACGAACTTTTAGGCCCAGCAGTCAATGCTGCAGCAAGAAGTGTCGTAGGCCGTTATACGCCAGAACAATTATATTCTAGTAAACGTGATGTAATCGAGCAAGAGATCCTTGATGAAGTTATAAATTTATTAGATGGTCAGTTCCTCAATGTGAAACGTGTTCTTGTAGAAGATGTTAAACTTCCAAATACAATTAAAAATGCAATTGAGAGCAAATTAAAGCAAGAGCAAGAATCATTGGAATATGAATTTAGATTAGTAACTGCTGATAAAGAAGCGCAGAAAGTACGTATTGAAGCTCAAGGTAAAGCTGATGCCAACAAAATTTTAAGTGCATCCCTTAACGACAGAATCCTTCAAGACAAAGGGATTGAAGCTACAGTAAAATTATCTGAATCTCCTAATAGCAAGGTGATTGTTATTGGCTCTGGAAAAGATGGATTACCAATTATATTAGGGAACCAATAAATATTAGTTAGCATTTTAAGTGCTATTTTAAGAAATCAATAATTTTTAAAAATAAGTTAGGTTTACACTATTTATTTTTTGAATATTTGCAATTAATATTTTACAATGAAAACAAACATAGTTATCCATCATCATTCATTAACTGGCTGTCAAGCGAGGTAATCTTATGTAGGATACTATTTTAACTATATACGGACCCGTTTGAGCAATCAAGCGGGTCTTTTTTTATACTAAATCAAATACGAATGAATACTTTAAAAATTGCAGTTCAAAAGTCGGGACGTTTAAAAGACGATTCTATGAAGCTTTTAAAAGATATTGGAATTTCCATCGACAATGGAAAAGATCAACTCAAAGCTACGGCAACTAATTTTCCTGTTGAAGTTTTTTACCTCCGTAATGGCGATATTCCTCAATACCTTAAAGACGGAGTAGTGGACGCCGCTATTATTGGAAATAATGTTCTTGTAGAAAAAGGGAACTCCATAGAATATGTTGCAAAACTAGGATTTTCAAAATGTAGAGTCTCGATTGCTGTTCCAAAATCTATGGCTTACCAATCGCTTAAAGATTTAAACGGAAAACAAATTGCAACGTCTTATCCCAATACCGTTAATGCCTTTTTAAAACAAAATAACATTAGTGCAAATATTCATGTCATTAATGGATCTGTAGAAATAGCTCCTAATATTGGACTAGCCGAAGCTATTGTCGATATTGTATCAACAGGCGGAACACTTTTCAAAAATAACTTGGTAGAAAAAGATGTGATTCTTAAATCAGAAGCCGTTTTAGCAGTATCTCCAACACTTGAAGCTCCTCAGCAAGCTATTTTAGATAAAATTAAATTTCGTATAGAAGCTGTGCTTGAAGGCCAATCTTCTAAATATGTCTTACTTAATGCACCAAATGACAGTTTAGAAGCGATCATTAAGCTGTTGCCAGGTATGAAAAGTCCAACAGTACTTCCTTTAGCAGAATCTGGTTGGAGCTCTGTACATAGTGTAATTGATAAATATCAATTTTGGGACATTATAGACGATTTAAAAGGTTTAGGAGCTCAAGGTATACTCATATGTCCAATTGAAAAAATGGTACTCTAATGGCAGCTATTACAAACTATCCTAAACGCACTACTTGGGCAACGCTTTTAGAACGACCAACACAGTCTGTGGAAGCTATTGAAGCGGTTGTTGATGCTGTATTTTTAGCGGTTAAACAAGACGGTGACTCAGCGGTAGCGCGTTACACAAAACAGTTTGATAACGTAGAATTAGACGACCTCTTAGTGTCTCAAATGGAGATAGACGCCGCAACAGCAGCGGTATCAGAAGATTTAAAACTGGCTATTCAACAAGCCAAATCAAATATTGAAGTATTTCACAGTGCTCAACAAACTACTAAAGTTGATGTAGAAACACAGCCTGGTGTTCGTTGTTGGCAAGAGAAACGCCCTATAGAAACTGTTGGTTTATACATTCCTGGTGGTACAGCTCCTTTATTTTCAACAGTTCTAATGCTAGCTGTACCTGCTAAAATTGCAGGATGTAAAAATATCGTTTTGTGCAGTCCACCAAATAGTGAAGGATCAATTGCTAATGAAATTTTATACACAGCAGCTTTATGTGGAATTACTACCATTCTTAAAGTAGGAGGGATTCAAGCTATTGCCGGGCTAACGTTTGGCACAGCACGTATTCCAAAAGTTTCAAAAATATTTGGTCCAGGAAATCAATATGTAACCGTAGCAAAACAATTGGCTACAAAATTTGGTGTGGCAATTGATATGCCAGCAGGGCCTAGTGAATTATTGATTATGGCAGACAAAAATGCCAATCCTGCCTTTGTTGCATCTGATTTATTGAGTCAAGCAGAACATGGTATTGACAGTCAAGTGATTTTAGTGTCAACAGATGAAAAGATGCTTTTAGATACTGCCAAAGAAGTCCAACTTCAAACTCAAGTCCTAGATCGTAAAACGATTATAGATAAAGCCCTTGAGAATATGAAACTTATTTTGGTGGATTCCGATCAGGAAGCTGTAGATTTAATTAATTTTTACGGGCCAGAGCATTATATTATCAGTACAGATAACACTTCGTTTTATGTTGACAATGTGATTAATGCAGGCTCTGTATTTATCGGAAAATACACCCCGGAGAGTGCAGGAGATTATGCTTCTGGAACCAACCATACGCTCCCAACAAATGGCTATGCAAAAGCCTATTCGGGTGTTAATTTAGATAGTTTTTTAAAGAATATCACCTTTCAAGAAATCACAAAAGAAGGCCTATCAACAATTGGAAACACCATTGAACTTATGGCTGAAGCCGAAGGCTTAATGGCACACAAAAACGCAGTTACAATCCGCTTAAAATCTATTGGTGATGAATCTAAATAAATTGCTTCGAAAGAATATATTGGGAATGAAACCCTATTCATCAGCACGTGATGAATACAAAGATTTACAAGCAGATATGGTATTTTTAGATGCCAATGAAAACCCTTTCGATACGCCACTAAATCGCTATCCAGATCCACAGCAAACGCGTTTAAAAGAAAGTATTGCATCACAAAAAAAGGTGTCAACAGATCAGCTATTGCTAGGTAATGGCAGTGATGAAGTTTTGGATTTAATTTTCAGGGCCTTTTGTGAACCTAATCAAGATAGTATTCTTACAACTCCACCAACATATGGAATGTATGATGTCTTAGCAAATTTGAACGCCGTAGACAATATTCTAGTGCCTTTGTCGCCAGATTTTCAACTTGAAGTCGATTCTATTTTTGACGCTATTAAACCTCAAACTAAATTACTATTTATTTGTTCGCCCAACAATCCCTCTGGAAATTCCGTTGAGCGTAAAGCTATAGAACGGCTTTTAAAAAATTTTAATGGTCTAGTGGTTATAGACGAAGCTTATATTGATTTTACTAAAGACCCTAGTTGGACACAAGTGCTCGAACAATATCCAAATTTAATTGTTACCCAAACACTTTCTAAAGCTTATGGTTTAGCGGGAATTCGATTAGGGATTTGTTATGCCTCTAAGGAAATTATTGCCGTATTAAACAAGATAAAACCGCCTTATAATATTAATTCACTTACTCAAGAAGCTGCTATTAAAGCGTTTGAAAATAAGGATAGTGTCCAGGCTCAAATTGAATCGATTTTAAACGAACGCAGCAACTTAATTAATGCCTTTAAATCTGTTCCATTTATTAAAAAAATATACCCTTCAGAAGCTAATTTTATTTTAATTAAGGTTGATGATGCGAACAAGCGTTATGAAGAGCTTATAAAAAATGGCATTGTGGTTCGAAATCGTAGTTCACAATTACATTGCGAAAACTGCCTTAGAATCACAGTGGGAACACCTTCTGAAAACACACAATTAATAACACTAATAAAGACACTAATATGAAACCCGTATTATTTATAGATCGTGATGGCACTCTAATCCGAGAACCTGCAGATGAGCAAATTGATGCTTTTGAAAAGTTAGAGTTTTATCCTAATGTATTTTCAAATTTAAAAAAGATTTGTCAAGAATTAGATTTCGAAATTGTGATGATTACAAATCAAGATGGTTTGGGGACAGAAGTGTATCCAGAACACACGTTTTGGCCAGTGCATAATTTCATTCTTGATACTTTTAAAAACGAAGGTATCGTATTTGAAAAACAATTCATTGACCGTACTTTTGCGAAAGACAATGCACCGACACGAAAACCGCAAACAGGTTTATTAACTGAATACTTTTCTGAAGCCTATGATTTAGAAAACTCTTTTGTAATTGGGGATCGTCTAACAGATATAGAACTCGCTAAGAATTTAGGCTGTAAAGGGATTTATATTAATGATCAAACCCATTTAGGAGAACATGAAATATCGGTCAAACAAGAGGAACTAACTCCTTTTGTGGCTTTAGAAACTAACCAATGGGATGCCATTTATAGTTTTTTAAAGGCAAAGCAACGTGTAGGAAGCATTGTGAGAAATACCAACGAAACAAAAATTGATATCACAGTTAATTTGGACGGCACAGGAAAAAGTCAAATCGATACTGGAATTGCCTTTTTTGATCATATGTTAGACCAAATTGCGCGTCATGGGCAAATGGATTTGGACATCAAAGTTGATGGCGACCTTGAAGTTGACGAACACCACACGATTGAAGATACTGCCATTGCATTAGGGAATTTATTTAATTCCGTATTAGGATCAAAACTTGGTATTGAACGTTACGGGTTTTGTTTGCCTATGGATGATTGTTTGGCACAAGTCGCCATTGATTTTGGGGGTCGTAATTGGCTGGTTTGGGATGCTGATTTTAAACGTGAATACGTTGGTAAAATGCCCACAGAAATGTTTATGCACTTCTTTAAATCCTTTACAGATGGTGCCCGGTGTAATTTGAATATTAAAGCTGAGGGCACTAACGAGCATCACAAAATTGAAGCGATTTTTAAAGCCTTTGCTAAAGCTATAAAAATGGCGGTTAAACGCGATGTAAATAAAATGATATTACCATCAACCAAAGGAACACTAGACTAAATGAATGTTATAATAATCGATTACGGCGCAGGAAATATTCAGAGTATTCAATTTGCATTTCAACGTTTAGGCATAAACGCTAAACTTTCGAATTCCATAGAAGAAATCTTGAGTGCCGATAAAGTGATATTCCCTGGAGTTGGCGAAGCAAGTCAGGCGATGAAAATGCTTAAAAAATCAAAATTAGACCTCATAATTCCAACGCTTAAACAAGACGTATTAGGGATTTGTTTGGGGATGCAATTACTGTGTAAGCATACCGAAGAAGGAAACACCAAAGGACTTGGCGTTTTTGAGGTTGATGTCAAACGGTTTTCTAACGCTGTTAAAGTTCCACAAATGGGATGGAATACAATTCAAAATTTACAATCAGGATTACTAAAACATATTCCTGAAGCGAGCTATATGTATGCTGTTCACAGTTATTATGCTAGCATTGGCAAGCAAACCATTGCACGTTCTCAATATGATATTGAATTTTCGGCAGCTTTGCAATCTGATAATTTTTATGGAGTCCAATTTCACCCTGAAAAAAGCAGTAAAGATGGCGCTCAATTATTACAAAACTTTTTAAATTTATAACATGCGAATTATTCCAGCAATAGACATTATCAATGGACAATGTGTTCGTCTAACAAAGGGCGATTATAGTACCAAAAAAGTCTATAATGAAAACCCTTTAGAGGTTGCCAAAATGTTTGAAGACGTCGGCATTGAACACTTACACGTGGTTGATTTAGATGGTGCTAAAGCACAACATATCATTAACCACAACATTTTAGAGACTATAGCAACTCAGACAAATTTAAAAGTCGATTTTGGTGGCGGATTAAAATCCGATGAAGATCTAAAAATAGCTTTTGAATCTGGTGCGCATCAAGTGACTGGTGGTAGTATTGCGGTTAAAAACCCAACTCAGTTCCTAAAGTGGTTAGAAACTTATGGTGCAGATAAAATTATTTTAGGTGCAGATTGTTTAGATCAAAAAATAGCAATTCAAGGCTGGCAAGAAGAGAGTGATAAAGAAGTGATTACATTTATAAAAGAGTTTGTTGGCAAAGGGATTTCTTATGTGATTTGTACAGATATTTCCAAAGACGGAATGTTGCAAGGCCCATCATTTGAATTATACAAAACAATTTTATCCTCAGCTAATCCTTTAAAGCTTATAGCTTCTGGCGGTATCTCTGCTTTTGATGAATTGCCAAAATTAGCCAATTTAGGTTGCGAAGGCGTCATTATTGGCAAAGCTATTTACGAAGGAAATATCAGTTTAAAACAATTAGAAACCTATCAACTAAACCGTTCATAATCATGTTAGCTAAACGAATTATTCCATGCTTAGATATTAAGAACGGACGGACAGTAAAAGGGGTGAATTTTCTAAACCTTAGAGATGCTGGTGACCCTGTAGCATTGGCAAAACAATATGCAGAAAATGGAGCTGATGAATTGGTGTTTTTAGATATTACCGCAACTTTAGAATCGCGCTCAACAACTATAGATATGGTTCGGAACGTGGCAGAACAGATTGATATTCCGTTTACTGTTGGTGGAGGTGTTAGCACCAAAGAAGGTGTGGAGTTATTATTAAAGTCTGGAGCCGATAAAGTAGGAGTAAACTCTGCAGCCATCAAACGTCCTGAGCTTATTAATGAGCTTTCTAAGGCTTTTGGAAACCAGTGTATTGTAGTAGCAATTGACGCTAAACAAGTGGAGGGCAAATGGCTTGTGCATTTGGCTGGCGGTACCATACCTACAGCACTAGATTTATTTGAATGGGCTAAAGAAGTGGAAACTCGTGGTGCTGGCGAAATTTTATTCACTTCAATGAATAATGATGGCGTAAAAACAGGCTTCGCTAACGCTGCACTGGCACAATTATCTAAAACGGTAAATATTCCTATAATTGCATCTGGTGGTGCAGGAACAACTCAACATTTTTTAGATGTATTTACAGAAGGTAAAGCTGACGCTGCCTTAGCCGCTAGTGTATTTCACTTTGGTGAAATTGCTATACATGATTTAAAACAAGAATTAAAATCTAATAACATTAACATACGACTCTAATGGAAATTACTTATAACAGTGAAGGATTAATCCCTGCAATTATTCAAGATTCGACTACCAAAACCGTTTTAATGTTTGGCTATATGAATGCTGAAGCCGTTTCTAAAACTTTGGAAACAAATAAAGTAACCTTTTTCAGTCGTAGCAAACAACGCCTTTGGACAAAAGGGGAGGAGAGTGGTAATTTTCTTAGTTTAGACAGTTTGAAAAATGACTGTGATAACGATACGTTACTAATTCAAGCCACACCTCATGGTCCAACTTGTCACAAAGGCACAGACAATTGTTGGAGTGAATCCAATGTTGAATCTTTTGGATTTATATCAACACTCGAAACGATTATTACAGACCGAAAAGAAAATGCGTCTTCAGAAACCTCTTATGTTTCTGAATTATTTGAGAAAGGTCTGAATAAAATAGCCCAAAAAGTAGGCGAGGAGGCCGTTGAAGTTGTAATAGAAGCCAAAGACAACAACGCTGATTTGTTTTTAAATGAAAGTGCCGATTTATTATTTCATTACTTAATATTATTGCAAGCCAAAGGGTTTAAACTTGAAAATGTAGTTGAGGTTCTAAAATCAAGACATTAATTTTGTAACTCTTTTTAAAATTCCGACCTTGTAGACATGTTGCAAAAGCGCTTCTTTTATTTGGTCAATGTTCAGTTTTTAGGGTATCGTTTTCATGGATGGCAAAAACAGCCCAATACTAAAACGGTACATTTAATGATCGATCGTACCTTGAAGTATATCCTTGGAGAACAAAAGTTTAAAACCTTAGGAGCAGGACGAACTGATGCCATGGTTTCAGCTAACCAAGCAGCGTTTGAATTGTTCTTAGACGATGAACCTTTAGAGGATTTAAACGTTTTTCTAGATCTATTCAATACAAATTTACCACAAGATATTCGAGCTTTACGCATCAAAGAGGTGGATTCGAAATTTAATATCATTCAGGACTCCAAGTTAAAAGAATACCATTATGTGTTTGCTCAAGGCGATAAATTTCATCCGTTTGCCGCTCCGATTATGACCACTATTTTAGAAGCTTTAGATATCGAATTGATGAAAGAAGGCGCAAAGTTATTTGAGGGCAAAAACAACTATAAAACCTATTGCTATAAACCTTCAGCTGAAGGAGTGTTCAACAGAGAATTAAAACGATGTGAACTTGTAGAAAACACACTTTATACTGCCAATTTTTTTCCTGATAAAAGTTATGTATTAAAAGTGATCGGTAAGGGGTTTGGACGCCATCAAATCCGGTTAATGATGGGGGCTTTGATTAAATTGGGACGTGGTGCTATTGATTTGGAATACATAAAGAATAGTTTGAAACCAGAAAGCGACTATGTGATGGATTATATTGCACCAGCTTCAGGGTTGATTTTACATAAAATTGAATTTAAGAATTAGGATATGATAACCAAAGACGTTTTTAGCTTCTTAAAAAAATTAAAACAAAACAATAATCGAGAGTGGTTTCATGACCATAAAACAGCATTTAAAACTATAGAAACGGGAGTGAAACAGTTTTATGCTCAAGTGTTTGAACAACTAAACACAGTTGATTCTATCGATGCGTTTAAACTATTTCGCATATATAGAGATGTGCGTTTTTCAAAAAACAAATTACCCTATAAAACCCATTTTGGGGTAGTTTTCATCGCACAAAACCAGAACTAAGAGGCGGGTATTATTTACATATTGCGCCTCAAAACGAGAGTTTTATTGCTACAGGATTTTGGAATCCAAACAAAAAGGATCTTTTTCGAATTCGAAAAGAGTTTGAAATTGATGCTGACGAGATACGTGAATTGATGGTGCAGCCGAAATTTAAATCGGTTTGGGGAGCGTTGCAAGGCGATGAGCTAAAGTCAGCACCAAGAGGGTTTGATAAAAACGATCCAAATATTGATTTGATTCGCCGAAAGCAGTTCATTTTCACTAAAAAATTTACAGACAAGGAAGTCCTTTCAAAAGATTTTGGACAACAAATCATTACAGATTTTAAAGTTATTAGCCCTTATTTTGACTATATGAGTGCGGTATTAACAACAAATTTAAATGGAGAATCTACGCTGTAGGCCCCAGTTCTGAGAGCAATTGTACATGACTAATTAGGCGTTCTTTCACAATCCCAATGATGCGTTTATTGAGTGCCGAGGCATTAGAACTATAAATGGTATATTCATCCACAGTAAACAATCCGACAATCATATCTTTGAGAGTGTTTCTAAACGCACGATCTTTGATAAGGGCATTTTCGATATAACTAATTTTGTTCTCAACAGAGAGTTCAAAAAACACATTTTTATAGGTATTACAGAAGTTTAAAAACGCTGCAATTAAGAGGTCATTTTGAAACTTAATAATAGGGCGCAGAACCGTATTTTGAAAGTATTCATCAGAAGACATTTCTGAATTAATCACATTTGAAATAGAGTCTATACGAATAGATTTCAGGCTTAGATCTCTTGTGCTCATTAGATATTATTTTAAAGACGTAAACACTGGGGTTTCCGATATTTCAAGATCAAAATCATTGACAGAAGCAATCATATGATCAAAAATATCGGCAATAATATATTCATAATTTGCCCAACGTTTGTCACTACTAAACGCATAAATCTCAATGGGTAAACCGTGAGCAGAAGGTTGCAACTGACGCACCATAATCATCATGTCTTTATTGATCGCCGAATGCTGTTCGATAAAGGTTTCCATGTATTTTCTAAACACCCCAATATTGGTCAGGTTTCTTCCGTTAATCAAAAGGGATTTATCAATATTATTAGACGTATTATAGGAGTTGATGTCTTCTGAGCGTTGAAGGATATAGTCGGAAATCAATTGAATTTTAGAGAAGTTCTGAATGTCCGTTTGACTTAAATTTTTCACACTTTCCATACGAATATTCAAAGCACGTTTGATACGTCTGCCTTTAGAGTCATTCATACCACGCCAGTTTTTAAACGAATCGGAAATCAGGGCATAGGTTGGAATAGTGGTGATGGTATTATCAAAATTTTGAACTTTTACAGTAGCTAAGTTAATTTCGATAACATCGCCATCGGCTCCAAATTTTTCAAAAGAAATCCAATCGCCTATACGAACCATATCGTTAATGGACACTTGAATACTTGCTACAAACCCGAGAATGGTATCTCTAAACACCAAAATGATAATAGCAGAAATGGTTCCTAATCCAGCAATAAATTCTAAAAAGGAAATCCCAGACACAATGGCAACGGTAGCAAAAATACCGGTAAGCCAAACAAAAATCATAAACACCTGGATATAACTATCTACAGGTTTGTCTTTGAGAAAACTAAGAGTTTTAAAATATATCTTTAGAGAGTTGAGTACATTTTTTAAACCCCAAATCGTAAGAGCAATACCAACTACTAGAATTGTTTTTTCAAAAAAGGATTGCAATTTTTCGAAATCATAAAATAGACTCGGAATAAGCTTGTACGTTAATATAAAAGGCACAATTTGAGCAATACTACTTGGAACTCTGTTTTCCAACATGATATCGTCAAAATCCGTCTTAGATTTGTTGGCTATTTTTGTAAATGTCGCACGAATAATTTTTTTTAGGATAATATCAACAATATATATGAGGAGAGTTAAGCCTATAAATAAAATGGTTACACTAAGGTTCGTAGCAACATTTGAAGGCAAGCCCCAAGAGCTCAACAGCTGCACTAATAATTCTATAATATGTTTCATTAGGAAATTGTTTTTCTAAGTTTATGTTCAACGACAAACGTCCCAAATGGAATAATCGAAGCTAATGTTATGAGAATAAAATGTTTTTTGAACCACAAATTATCAAATCGCAATACTATAACAAAGGCGATGTACGCCATAAATAGAAACCCATGAGGCATTCCAAGTAATTTTACAACTGTGACGTCATTACCAATATATTTTAAGGGTACACCAACACACAGGAGAAGAATATAAGATAAGCCTTCTAAAAAGGCTACGATTCGAAAAATTGTAAGTAATTTCATTCTATAATCATTAAAGTACAAAATTAGTAAAGAATTAATGAATAGAGGGTATTGGATGTTGAAATTATTAATTTTACATAATATAAATTATAGAACATTCTATAAATAGGTTCATGCTGAGAATCAAGGTATTTATAGTACAGATGACACTCTTGAAATTATAATAGGTATATTTAAAATTTAAATTTATAGCTATGAAACATTTATTAGTATTTACAATCTTAATATCTCTCTATGCCTGTAATTTCCAAACAAAACCTGAGGTTAGTATAGAAATAGAAAACACATTTGAAATTAAGACATCCAAAATTGAAGACGATAAAGCCGCAATCCTAAAAGTAATGAATACTCAAGAACTTGCTTGGAGTCAAAATGATTTAGACGGTTTTATGGAAGGCTACTACCAGAGTGATTCTTTGAAATTCTATGGAAAAAGTGGCTTAACAAAGGGTTGGCAACAAACTCTTGATACTTATAAAAAAGGCTACCCTTCCAAAGATCATAGTGGTACACTCACCTTTAAAATTATAGATATCTCTCCTATTGAAAACCAAAGTTATTGGGTTATGGGGAGCTATGTTTTAAGCCGAAACATAGGTGATGCTAGTGGTGTTTTTATGGTTATATTTAAAAAAATAGAAGACGAATGGAAAATTGTAGCCGATATGAGTTGTGGCTAGAAGACTATTAAAATATTTAGATTAAATCGCTGTATTTATGGACGCAATCACACCCAATGCAGCGCGCTCTCCTGAAATCATAGCGGCATTAAGAGATGCATTGAGTTGCGTATCTCCAGCTAAGAACAAGCGATCTGTCAATCGGGTATCTGAAGGCATCATTTCATATTTCAAATCGGTCAATTTTGGTAATGCTTTTGGAATGTTATAAAGTTTAATGAAATTTGTAGTTGTAATCCCACAGCATTCATTTAATTCAGTTTTAACCGCTTCTATTAGCGATGCGTTAGAAAGCCCTTGTGTGTCTATAACAGTTACCGAGAGCAATTCATTTTGAGGATCCGTAACAGTTTCTAAACTTGTATTATAAAAAATATTATTTATCAAGGCTCCAGACTTTGGTATAAGTCCGATCAATTTTTGGTCAATTACGCGGGAATTGGTTTCAAAATATAAAGTTACACAAGACTTCCAAGCTGTTGATTGTTGTTTTAAATTTGAAATTAAACCGCTGGCTTCAGTAGCAACAATTGTGTAGTGACTCTCTAATTTCGTGCCATCCTTAAGTGTGATTTCGCCATCTTTTAATGATTTTACTTTGGTGTTATATCTAAATGAAGTTGTCTTTAAATTCGTTAACAACTGCATGGGAATGGCTTCAATACCCGCTTTTGGAAGTGTAGCTTGACCTTCACCAAACATTTTATAAACAAACTCAAACATTCTACTAGAAGTTTCAAGTTGGGTTTCAAGAAAAATACCGCTAAAAAAAGGCTTAAAAAAATCAGTAATAATCCCATTTGAAAATCCTAATTTTTCTATATATTCTTGTGTAGATTGTTCTGGTTCTGAAAATATAGCCTCCAGAGATTTCTTTTTCAGTTTTTGGTTTAATTTTAGTATTTTAAATTTATCAGAAAAATTCCCTATTCCAGAGAAAAGCGTGGGAAAAAGTAATGAAAAATTTCTTAAAGGATCCCCTATTATTTTTTGTTTACTTGATTTAAAAATCGATGCGCCTGGTAAAAAAGGCTGCAAATCTAGAGCATCATAATCAAGATACTTCTGTGCAGCTGGATACGCTGAAAGTAACACTTGAAATCCATGATCCAGTTGATACCCATTTACACGATCCGTTTTAACACGCCCCCCTACTCGATCTGTAGCTTCAATAACAGTTGGCGCATAGCCGTAATTTTCTAAAACTTGAGCGGCTATAAGTCCACTTATACCTGCACCAATAATATGTATGTTATATTCTTTTTTTGTCATTCTTTGTTTGCTGCTAAATTTTATCTAGCATTTACATGAGTTTGTAATAAACGCTTTTTTTCTTGTTGTACGGCAGGATGTTTTTTATGCCCCCAAATCTTGTCTCTTGCCAATCGAGCACTCTCTTGCAAATCAACAATGGGAAGCGGATAATTTTTTCCAATAATAACCCCACAAAATGTTTGCTCCATAGCCGTCATCTCCCAAGGTTCGTGAATGTGTTCTACAGGGACAGCATTTAACTCAGGAATCCATTTTTTTATAAAAACACCTTCTGGGTCATGCTCCTGAGAATTTTTGACAGGATTATACAATCGTACCGTATTTATTCCTGTAGTCCCAGCTTGCATTTGAAACTGCGGATAATGAATTCCAGGTTCATAATCTAAAAACTGCCGTGCCAAATGGTAGGTTCCCTCTCGCCAATCTTGATCTAAATTTAATGTTAAAAACGAAACCACCATCGCACGCATTCGAAAATTGATCCAACCCGTGGCTTCCACAGCGCGCATACAGGCATCTATCAAAGGATACCCTGTTGTACCCGTTTTCCATGCTTTTATAAACGCATCGTTTTTATCGTGTGCTAATAACTCATAACCTTTATTGATACATTCCGTTTCATAGCGACACTCCACTTCAAATTTCTGAATAAAATGACAATGCCAATGCAATCGAGTCAGCATGGCTGAAAATGCTCTGCTATTTTTGGTGCCGTTAGGATGTGTTCCAATAAACTGAAATGCTTGTTTGATACTCATATTACCCCAAGCAAAATAAGGGGATAAGCGACTACAAGATTTCCTGCTTTCTGTAGGCTTAGAGATGTGTTTCTGATAATTAAACCCACGTTGAGCAGTAAACGACTTTAGGTATCGCCAGGCATTTTGTTCTCCTGGCGGTTGAAATTGTTTAGAGTATTCGTTTAACTGCGTTTCTAATTTTTTAGGAATTAAAAAAGAATGTTTTAAAGGCGCTTGTTTAGAAATTGAATACGCATTCTGAATTACAGGTTTATGCATTGTGATATGCCACTGTTTATTCCAATCGACTCTATTTGTAATGCCTCTTAAAATCCCATCACGCTGTGATTCTTGCCAATCAATTTGGTGTTGGTTACAGAGAACTTTGAGCTGTTTGTCGCGCTGCCAAGTGCTTTGAGTACCACTTTCACGATAGCTAAAAAGACTGTTTATGTCGAAACATTCATTAAGATATTCGAAAACGTCAAGCGCTTCTCCATAAAACACTTCTACGCACCTATTAAAAGGCGCTAAGGTTTTATTTAATGCTAAAATAGAATGGTACACAAACTGCAAATGTCGAGGACTTGTATCTGGATATTCAATTTTGGACGGTTCAAACACATAAACAATGCGGTAAGAAATACCAGCACGCTCAGCTTTTAATAAAGGCGCATGATCTTGTGATCGAAGGTCTCGTTTCAACCATACTATATTTATAGGCTCATTACTCAATACTTAAGTTGTTTTTTACACTTTTTCCAAAACGAAAAGAACGACGGATAATACCCCTGAACCTCAAACATCCAATCTCTTTGATCTTCATAACCTTCGTAATGTTGGTTTAAGGGATGTTCTTTAAAATAGATATTTTTAAGAGCATATGCTGTCACTAAATCCTTAAACGCACCCACATAAATTTGAATTCCATCTATGTTTTCCTTCGATATGTTTAGAATAAAATCAATGGTATTTTGTGATACGGGATAGGCCTCAAAATGAGACGGCTCTAAAAGTAATATTCTATTGGCTGAAACCTCATTTTTCCATAGTGGATCTAAATTATAAAAATTATAAATACATGTTGGAAGCGCAGTATCAATTTCTAAACGATTTGTGTTTGGTAATGGCGTTTTCAACTCAATTTCGGGCGTATCCTTTAATACTTCTGGTATTTGCATAGTAGCAAAGGTTTCATAAGGTACATCTAAAAAGGTATTGTTTTGAGTCGTAAAGCAGTACTTATTAATATTATCTTGATTGGCAACGTATTTTTTATTAGCATTAGCGCCAGCAACCCACTGCCAGCTTAAAGCATTACTGGCCCAATCGGCATCCAATAAATGATAGTACATCCACTGCGCAGGTACTTTCCAATGACTCTGTGCCATATTACAGGCTACAGCTGCAGTATACATCCTCAAATGGTTATGCATATATCCTGTTGTATATAGTGTTTTAATAGCGTTATCTATGGCTTCTACTCCAGTAGTGGCTTCTACAATAGATGTAGAAACTGAACTGTTGGAGACTGGATTTTGTGGATGTTTTAAATCTTGATTTATGGTATTTCCTTTAGCAATCCAAACCTGTTGCCAATAATCTCTCCATGCCAACTCTTGAATAAATTTCTCAATTTGTGCGGGCTTGTATCCTTTTTTTAAAACTTCTGATAGTATTAGTTTAGTGGAAATTATGCCTCTTGAAATATAAGGAGATAAGTAAGTAACCGCCCCATTGATATAGTTACGAGTTGATCCGTATTTAACGGGGTCAACAGCACGAATCCGTTGAAGTATTTCAGCGTAAGATAAAGGAAATATCGAATCTTCTTGGTTAAACAACTCCATAAAATATATTAGTTTATAAAACGTAAAACACCTGATAATATAAGTTTTTACGGTAATTAAGAAATAGAATATAAATATATAATATGTTTAATTAATATTCAATAAAGTTAAACAGTATTAATTAAATTACTTGGCTATTTTTTATTAGGTATTCATTAAAATTGAACTTCATCTTTTCTGTATATTAAGTTTACAGGGTGTATATTTGTCCTAATAAATGAATTCCGTACTAACCAGAGATCTCTTAAAATTTTATGCCGTTTAAAAAATTACATGCTGATATTCAAGAGAAGCTTAACACTTTAAACATTGAAACTCCAACTCCGTTTCAATCCAGTAGTATACCTGTCATAAAAAGTGGTGCTAATGTTTATTGTACAGCTCCTAAAGAGAGTGGCAAAACCTCTACACTGGTGTGGACTACGCTACAAAAGTTAAAATGTGAAGCTGTAGGGAATGCTCCTAGAGCAGTTGTACTTGTGGAAAACAAGGAACGTGCCATGGAACTATATGACACGTTTTTAGCCTATACAAAATACAACTCCTTACGCGTATATGTTGGTCACGAACAATTACATATAGATATTCAGAAATCAGAGATATTTGAAGGTACAGACATCCTTATTTCGACTCCAAAAACAATGAATAAATTATTTTTATTAAATGGCGTCAGTACCGCTCAATTAAAAATTATTAGTATCGATGATGCAGACTTTCTCTCTCAACATTCTTCTTATACAGCGCTTATGTCGATTGCTCAAAGCATTCAAAAATGTCAGTATGTTATCTATTCAGACAAAATGCATCCGGTTCTAAAACGCTTTGAATCCTATTTTATGGAACGCTCTAAAACTGTTTCTTTTTAGAAGTTACTTTTCACAACACATAACTAAAATGATCCCTAAATTACATTATATATCTCAAGGAAACTCACCTAAAGCACATTTGGATAACATCCAAAATGCCTGTGCTGCTGGAATAGAATTGGTAGTTTTAGATCTTCAAAATAGCTCTGAAAAAAAGTATTTAAACACAGCAAAACAAGCAAGAGAGCTAACAGCTCATTATCAAACACGCTTAATTATAAATACGAATTTAACGATTGCAAAAGATCTAAAAGTTGATGGTGTACATTTGGATTCTACTGTGCAGGACCCAATTACACTTAGAAAAAAATTATTTTCTTGGCAATGGATTGGAGCAACCGCTAATAACTTAGAAGCCTGTGAGACTTTAAGCCAAAAAGAAGTTGATTATATTTACTTAGCGCCCTTTAGAGCTAGTGAACATACGCAAAACACTGTGTTAGGCTTAAATGGTTTTACCGCGATCCAAGAAGCCTTGCAAACCAATACACCGATTATTGGTTTTGGAGACATCACCACAACAGACGTTAAAGCCATTCTTGAAACGGGGATTTCTGGAGTTGGGGTTTCTGAACAAATCACACAAGATTTTAATACGATTAAACTATTTAATCAGTTACTTAGCGCTTCTTCAACTCAAGAACAACGCCATTCGTTTCAATAAATAATAGGAGACGCTTAGTTCGTTTTTAATTACACTACCTTTGCGAATATGCATGCACAAAACCCTTATTGCGACCGTTATGAACTGAAACGATTAGCGTCACATCATCCGCAATTACTAGACCATATTGTTCTAAATCCATCTGGTGAAGAAACCATTGATTTTAGTAATTCAACCGCGGTTTACGAACTAAATAAAGCCATGCTTTTGATGGATTTCAAAGTTGATAACTACGAGCTCCCAATGGGTTATCTTATCCCTCCGATTCCTGGTCGGTTAGACTATTTGTTGCATTTACAAGCGTTTTTTTCAAATCAATTTAATATTGATAAAAACACAAAACTTCGAGGGTTAGACATCGGAGCTGGCGCAAATGGGATTTTTTGTATTTTGGGTTCACAACATTTCAATTGGACCATGGTGGGTAGTGAGTGTGATGCCAAAGCCGTAGAAATTGCAAAAACTAACATTCAGTACACATCAACCTTAAAAGAAAATATTGAGATTCGACACCAAGAAAACAAGAGTTTCCTTTTTAAAAATACAATTCACTCAAATGAACAATTTGATTTCACCGTCTGTAATCCACCTTTTCATACGTCTAAAAAAGAGGCGCTCAAAAGCGCTCTAAGAAAGCTTGACAATTTAGGTCATAGAGAACACAACCAAAACGTCGCCCTTAATTTTGAAGGCCAAGCGAACGAATTATGGTGCAATGGCGGTGAAGCGCTTTTTATCAAACGATTGATTAAAGAAAGCGTAGGGTATAAAAATCAAGTTAAAGTATTTTCTACACTAGTTTCTAAATCGGCAAGCCTCACGCCTATTAAAAAACAATTGACTAAAGCAAAAGCGAATTTTGAAGTCTTATCTATGAGTTTAGGGAACAAAAAAAGCCGTATTGTACTCTGGTGGTTTTGATTTAGTCGTCTAGAACGATTACCCGTACTTTTTTCTTTTTGAGTCGTGTATTATTTAATTTATCTACTAAGGTATTTGCAAGCACTTTGGGTACCGCCACAAAAGCGCAATCTTGTTTTAATTCAATTGTTCCTAACTGATCCTTAGTAAGGTTTCCCTGTTTAAAAAAGAGTCCAGCAATATCGCCCTTGGAGATTTTATCTTTCCGACCACCAGAAATAAACAAAGTTTCCCAGAAAGGTGGTTTCCGATCAAGCTGTGTATTAAGCGTAACTACTTTAGAATTGGTGACATAAGCCGGCAAATCTTCCGCCTCACCTTTCATTATAAACGCTGTTCCTTTAGCGTCTACTCTAGCGACACGCCCATTTCGATGAATAAATTCTTCTTTGGCACGTGGCACTTCATAATGAATAATAAATTTTAGTTCAGGAATATCTATACCTCGAGAAGCTAAATCTGTTGCAATAAGAATTTGGTTGGTTCCATTTCTGAATTTTATCAACGATCGTTCGCGATCCTTTTGCGCCATACCGCCAACAAAACAACTGTGATTAACTTTGTTTTTATATAAATACCGGCTAACCAATTCTACACTATCTCTCAAATTACAAAATATAATTCCAGTTTGATTTCCCAAATGTCCAATTACATTTAGAAGCGTTTGTGTTTTGTGTTTTGAAGGAAATACCACCATTTTAAGCTCTAATTTAGACCGTAGTTTTCCTTTCAAATAATTGACCGTAGTCGGTTGATCTAAACGTACAAACCCTGGAATGTTTACACTTTGAGTTGCCGAGGTTAATATCCGTTTATTGATATGGGGTAACTGACCAATGATTTCTTTCATTTCAGATTCAAACCCATCTTCGAGGGATTTATCAAACTCATCTAATATGAGAGTTTTTATACTTGTCTTAGAGAAGCGGTTATTACTAAAATGATCCGCGATTCTTCCAGGTGTTCCAATTAAAATCGCAGGACTATGTTTGAGTTCTATCTTATCTTTAGACATCGGACGCCCGCCATAAACGGCATTCACTTTAAACCCAGATCCCATACTGCGAACAACTTGTTCAATTT
>Ga0209199_1000105_pt1 | contig 133398 bp, 136 predicted proteins | sample COGITO_mtgs_1105_7_FD_184805 | JGI IMG/M metagenome (GOLD analysis project Ga0209199, IMG submission 184805) | Pelagic marine microbial communities from North Sea - COGITO_mtgs_110523 (SPAdes) (version 2) | ecosystem: Environmental > Aquatic > Marine > Epipelagic ... | reverse complement strand
TTTTCTCCGACATTTAAATCGTCTTCAACATACAACTTGGATTTCAACACCGCATCTTGATCCACATGAATAGTTCCAGAAAGCTGAGTGTTTTCTCCGACATTTAAATCGTCTTCAACATACAACTTGGATTTCAACACCGCATCTTGATCCACATGAATAGTTCCAGAAATCAGGGCGTTTTCTCCGACATATAAATTTTCTTTTATTTCTAAATTACTATTGTTATAAACTTTTCCTCCTGTAGATTGAACGATATCTGCGTAGATAGTGTGCCCGCTAACTATGTCGGTATTAAATATATTTTGAGATCTCACTTTTAATTAATTTTTAGGGTTGTGGTTTGCTTTGCAGCAACAGCATGTTTTTTGATCTAGTTTATCAGATAGCTCTTTTACCGCTTCAATTAATACCGCCGCTAGCTTTTCATAATCAACGGTTTTGTATTTGGTTTCGTCGCCTTCGAATTCCCCAACCTCAAATTTATAGTCTCTAACTATTTCAGGAATCACTTGCTCGACTTCTTGAGCTATAACCCCGATATCTTTTTGGCCTTTTCTTGAGCCTTTATTCCAAGTATAACTGACGCCCCTCATTGCTTTAATTTTATTGAGAGCTCCTTTTATTTCGGTTGCGTTATCTTTGAGTCTTTCGTCGGAGACTGTCGAAGAGAATGCTAAAACGTCACCATCTACATGAAGATCGCCACCGTTTTGTAGTTGCATCTTTACAACCCCGCCTTTTGCAAAATTAATTAGGGAGCTTGTGACTTGAACATAATCGTTTGTACTCGAACCTATAAGCGTTACTTCTCCACGCAAATCTGACTCCACGCTGAATGTTGTACCCGTTAAATCCAACCCAGTTCCCGCAGTGTAAGTTGTGTTGGTGTCTACAACCGTTTCTGTAGCGGTGCTAAGCGACGTAACATGTCCATATGTATCCAACCCTATATCTTGAATATAAGTTCTTCCTGAATTGTTAGAGGAGGCTGCGGAAGATGTGTCTGTGTGAGATATTGTTATACCTCCAGCAGCGTTAGTTACATCAATTCCGTTGCCACCAGTTAAAGCGTTATTAACCCATTTCGAAGAAGTCGCGTTCCATATTAAAACCTGCCCATTTGACTTTGTGCCAATTGAAGTATCTTCCATCTCTCCAATGGTATCTCTTGCGTGAAGAACATCCTCCCCGTCCCAATATAAAATTCCCCCAACAGAATAAAGCCTGTTTGATGTTGTCGTAAGAGCGCTAACATTTCTTAAATATAAAGCACCGTTAACATCAAGTTTCTCGTTTGGGGTGGTCGTGCCGATACCCATTTTTCCATCAGATTTTATAATGGCTCTTTCTTGACCTGCAGTAAAGAACTTTAATTCGTCATTATCTGTATTCGCGCTTGTTTCTGCGGATACATAAGTGTCTTGATCAACATCTATAACTCCGCCCAATGAACCCCAAGAATTTCCGGCTCCAAAACCTTCGAATTGGTTTGTTGTCGTGTTGTATCTGATATATCCTTTATGCGCTGCTGCATTTGCTGTGGGTCTTTGAGATGTAGTTCCTTTTGGTATTTTTACAGCGTCAGTGTGATTAATTTCTAACCCAACAGAAGGAGAAGTTGTTCCTATTCCTACATCTCCACCATCTTCAATAAAAATTCCATTTCCGCCGTCATCTTCAAGACTTAATCCTGCAGAGTCTCTAGCTCTTAACTTATCTGAGAAAATGAATTTTCCATCAGCAACCCCTACGTTTTCGCTTAAATCCCAAGAGTCTGTAGCGTTGCTCCATAAAATAGTTTTTGAGGTATCTCCATGAAGAGTTATTCCTCCTCCATTTGCAGTTGTATCTGTTTCTACGCCAGTAGAAGAAATTCCTATCTCGAGGTTTTTATCTTCGATCTTGACCGTGGTAGCTTCAACAATAAAGCTTTCTCCGTTAACTGTCAAGTCTCCATCTATAACACTGCTTCCTGTAACATAAAAATTTCCGCCGACATAAGAATTTGTGACTGTATAATTGCTTCCTTCAATAACGGAAGATCCTTCGATGATAGAAGAACCCTTGGTAAGAGACGAACCGGTGACAGAAAAATCTCCACCAATATAAGAATCGGAAACTGTATAGTTATCTCCCTCGATCACGGAAGATCCAGAAACAGTAAAACTTCCGCCTAGTTGGCCATCCCCGTTAACATGCAGCGGGAATGCTGGATCTATTATTCCTATGCCTAGCTGACCAGATCTTAAGGAAATTATATTTGATCCAGACCCCGTTCCAAATTGATTGATGGGTGCAGCGAAAACAGATTTTGCACCTGTGGTTTTAATATGATCAATATACAATATCTGACCACTAAAGACATCTGAGTTGAATATAAGTTCGGAAATCATATTTTTACTTACACTAGTTTTAGTTTATCGGACTGCATGCGTATGAATTCTGGAGCCCGATTTAGACAGGGAGGAAAGTATTATGTGGTAAGAGTCTCTACTGACCCCCGAAACTAAATAAGGTATCATGATCCCTTCCGACTCGATGACTGTAGAAATAGAAGGGATTGCATGAAAAGAACACGGATACTGAACCTCAAAAGAATCAACACCTTCGGGTATGTCTGTCGCAAATGATTGAGTCGTTGTTTTGTTCGCTGATGATTGTCCGGTTGGCCTCGCGTTTACATGAAGCTTATAATTATCATTCTGCAATTCGGATCCAAAATTTACCGCAAACCTAAACTCATTTAAATCTGAAATCATATACGGAACAATCGGGCCGCCTTGAGAGTTTTCTAGAGATAGTGTTAGAGCCGGTTTTTCCCCAAAGGTTTTTGGGAAATCTAAGTAAAAATTATCACTGCCTTTATTAAGAGAGGCCACAAAGGAAACCACTTCGTCCGAACCCCCAAATACACGTTCCCATCTTCCATCTTCGCCAGTAGTATAAGCTTTTTCAAGATAAGATGAGCCTGTTACCGAGAGTTCTCCGAGCGTGTCTACAGTATTAATCCCAACAAATCCAGAATTATCTATCCGCATTTGCTCTTCTCCAGAAGTAGAAAAAGAGATAAAGTCGCTGTCTGATTCGCTTATCAAAATTTCTGAATCGCCTCCCGCAGTTAAGGATATCTGATCTTCGTCAAGTTTAATAAATGTATCTTCGTCTTGGTAGTGGTAAATGTACTCTCCAATATGAACATCTCCCGTAACCCTTTCGTCCCCAAAAATAGTTGAATTTCCTGTTTGGGTAAAATCTCCAGTTAAATAATAGTTGCCCTCCGTTTTGACATCTCCCACCATTAATGAGTCGCCAGTAACCGAGAAGTCTCCAACAAAATTAGATTCGCCTATTCTATAAAAATCTCCTTTTTGCCTGTGGTAGCCAGTATGAGTAATATCGCCAATCACAAGCTGATCTCCATACCTATTAGAATATCCTGTTTGAGTAAAATCCCCAGTTAGGCGATAATCCCCTTCCATTCTAACATCGCCAACTCTTGTTGAGTCGCCTGTGATCGAGTAATCTCCAGAAAAATCAGAATCACCAACCCTGTAAAAGTCTCCCTCTTGTCTATGGTATCCGGTGTTAGTTATGTCCCCCAAGAAACAAGAATCTCCAGAAACATGCAGCGTATATAGAGGGTTTACTGTATGAACGTGATCAAAAAACTCTACTCCAGAAAAGCTAAAATGATTTATCTCCCATTTATTTCCCGAGATCACTTTTTCCGCCACAAGCCTATATTTAGAATATGGTTGAGGATGGTAGTTGTTCAAGAAAAAAGAAGAGGGAGACAAAGGGTCTTGATAATCCCCACTTGTTAAACCTGTTACTCTGTGGATAGTCGTCCAATCTAAACCGTCTTCAGAAGCAAGAACTTTCGCTTTCTCTGCAGAATTCCCTAAAGAGGCTCTATGTATAGAAAAACCTTTATAATTAAACGGCTTATCAAAATCAACCTGCAACCAAGCCCCGCCCATTTCTCGATGCAAATCACTTGGAGAAAGAGAGTGTCCGTCTAAGGAGGTTCCTGTGTTCCAGTTTTGTTGAGAAAGAGGGATGGTAGAATTATAATAACCTGATGGCTCATATATCGAATAGGATGAAGTAGTCGTTTCTAAATTCGGCTGACTGCCTCCAGAAAAATCCAATGCTCCAGAATATGTATTTGGATCTATTCCTCCCCCAAAACTAAAAGAATAATCTTCACCAGAACGATTTGGGTATGCTGAAAATGTATCTTTTACAATCCTTCTGTCTGTAAAATCTAAGCCAATGCCTATTTTTTCAAACAAACCGCTTTCTCCAACAAAAATATTTCCACTTATATCTCCTGTTTGAGTTATATCTATAATTTCATTTATATAAATTGTACTTTCAAATGTACAAGTGTCTGCAAAAGTTTTTTCTCCGCTTATTAATTGATTTCCAGTCAAATAAACCGAATTTTCTAATACAGATTTTTTAAAGTTTCTGAATTTTATTTGTTCGTTATGAGATCCTGATCTAGTTATGAGTAGCAATGCGTCGTCATCTGCATTGTTGTACGGGGCGAGCTTAGCTTGATGCGGAAAAGGGTCAGCTACCTGATCGGAAGAAAGCGATAGAATTTCTGGTAAATTTGATACTCGATTGTCTTTATTCATTTTCAAGTTGTATGTACACTTTTTATGGAGTGGTTAAGTAGTTTCCGGTCCTCTCAAAGAAATAAGGTACAGCATCTTCAGAAGCATAAGGTTCGCATCTAGGTTTTATTGTTCCGCTGATTGAATTTAACTCCCATAATTCTAAGGCAGGCAGGGACGTAACAAACTCCGGCCTGTAGAATCCATTTCCAGGATGAAACTCTCTGAACGATAAATAATCTCCTTGATCCTCAAACCATTGAGCGTTATAAATAAGCTTTTGCCCTAGCCTATGGAATCCAGGCTCGCTAGAGCAACAGTGCACAACGTGGTTTTTCGTTAATTTTGCCCCAAGTTTTAAGGTGAAAGATTCTTTTGTTATATTTGAAACCACATATGGAACAACAAACCCTGGGCCTTCGACATTGATTGAAATATTCGGTATGTTTTCATATATCAATGGGAAATGAATTTCCTGTGTCGCTGAATCTTGCGCTGGCGTAAAATAAAACCTCTGCATTCCGTGACGATTTGCCCCCGGATCCATAGAGGAGCAATACGGAAAATTTTTATAATTCAATTCATTTTTGTTTTGCATTACAGAAGAACATAATGCAGTTGTTCTCACTATGTATTTTGTATTAGGGAGGTTTCTGTGGAATTGTATATAAAATTCATATCTATTCGCATCTTGTAAAATAAAGGGCAAAATAACATTCCCGTCACAACTTTCAAGAGATACAGATAATATAGGCTTTTCTTTAAAAGTTTTGGGTAAATCTATCAAGTATCTTTTTTTGCCACCCTTTATCGGCGTTGAGAAAGATATTGTTTCGTCGTCCCCCCCATAAACCTTGTTGAATTTTTTAGCAAATTCGTCGTATACAAAAATATTTTCAAGAAAAGAGTCTCCTGTTACCGAGAGTTCTCCGAGCGTGTCTACAGTATTAATCCCAACGAATCCAGAGTTATCTATCCGCATTTGCTCTTCTCCAGAAGTAGAAAAAGAGATGAAATCATTATTCGATTCGCTGATTAAGATTTCTGAATGTGCGTTTACAGATAACGATATCTGATCTTCTTCAAGTTTAATAAATGTATCTTCGTCTTGGTAGTGGTAAATGTACTCTCCAACATGAACATCTCCCGTAACCCTTTCGTCCCCAAAAATAGTTGAATTTCCTGTTTGGGTAAAATCTCCAGTCAAATAATAGTTACCCTCCATTTTGATATCGCCTACCATTAATGAGTCGCCAGTAACCGAGAAGTCTCCAATAAAATCAGATTCGCCTATTCTATAAAAATCTCCTTTTTGCCTGTGGTAACCAGTATGAGTAATATCACCAATTACAAGCTGATCTCCAGACCTGGTAGAATCCCCTATTTGAGTGAAGAAATTTCCTGAGATATAGAAATCACCTTTCATATCTACGTCGCCAATTCTCCAAGAATCTCCGGTGATATTGAAATCACCTAGAAGGTTTGAATCTCCGATCCTGTAAATATTGCCTATATGTCTATGGTATCCGGTGTTAGTTATGCCCCCCAAGAAACAAGAATCTCCAGAAGCATGCAACGTATAAGATGGCTCATCATCTCTTTCGTGAAAAATATTTGATATGCCAATTTTCTGAAATAAACCGCTTGTGCCAACAAAAATATTTCCACTTATATCCCCTGTCTGCGTTTCATCAAAAATTTCATTAATGTTTGTTCTACTTAAGAAAGTGCAAGGGTCTGTGAAAGTTTTTTGACCGCTGATAAGTTGATTTCCGGTAAGCAAAACGCTCTTGTCTAATAAAGAGGATTTTAAATGATTATAGGAAATTTTCTCATTGTGAGAGTTTGCTCTTGCTATAATTAAAGAGGCGTTATTGTCTCCGTTTCCATGCCCAGAAATTTGAGCTTGCGTCGGAAAAGAATCCAGAATGTTCTCCGATCGCAGCGCAAAAGCTTCTTTAAGTTCTGAAATTTTACTATTTGGCATGGCGGTCTTTTGTAAATACACTTAATTGATAAAAAGGTGTACTTCATTTAATGGGTAAATCCAAAGTAGATCGAATAAGTTACGAAAGGTTTGGGGTTTTAATAACTGATTTTCCTGGATACAAGGACGCAGCTTCAACCTCTGGGGATTTAACCAGAGTTCAGAGTATGGAATACAGCTTTTCTCACCCGGCTTTAGATGTAAAAGCGATAGGCTCCGATATACTAGTCTCTCAAGACGATGAATCTCCAATTATTCGCCAACCAGAAATCGACTGTAGTATGTCGTATATATTTTCCAGCGGAGAAAACGAAGAATCATTAGGTTTTTATCTTGGATCCGACGGAAGCTTATTAAAGAATTTTTACAATACCCAAGGAACTGATGATGTTAATTTATTCTTGATCGCCGACGCAGGAGGTTGCGGCCATAGGGATTTAAATAACGTAACAGATCAACAGGGGTTTTCTGGTTATAATGTAGTAGGTTTTGGTAATTCTTTTTTAAAAACTTACGAATACTCAGCCTCTGTCGGGCAGCTTCCTGTTTGCTCTGTATCTTTTCTTTGTAGTAATATGAGGTTTGATGAATATAAAGAGCACAATCCTCCTTATTTTCCATCTATCAAGCTTGGGGTTGAAAATAAACCCTCACAGGAAAGATTGGTTTTGAACGAAGACTCTTTGAATCCTCATACAGATAATGATGTACCAGCAATAATGCCTGGGGGAATCATAATAAATATAACCAAAAACGCAGGAGCCCACGGGGGAGCAGTTCTAGACGATGTGGAAGCTGCTATACAAAACATAAACATAAACCTTCCAATCCCTAGACAGGATATTTATGGCTTTGGAAGTAATTATGTGTTCGACCGAAAACTTAAGTTTCCTGTGATTGGGTCCGTATCTATGGATATGACTCTTAGAGAATTTTATACAGGAGAGATAGACTCTTTTTTTACGCAAGGATCAAGATACGATATGATAATATCTCACACAGAAAGAGACGGATCTGGAGGAATAACCAATATAAATTCTTTTAAAATTGAAAACGCCCAGCTAAAACAACAAAGTTATTCCCAGGCAATCGGGGCAGACGCTTCGGTAAGTTCTTCTTTTTCGTTTGGAGTTACTGCTAGCGGAGGCTTAAAGTTCTACAGAGCTTAAATTAAAAATGTTCGTTCGTTTTAACGAGCGAACAACCTCGGAGCATACCATCCATTCCCTAAGCGTAGCCTGCTCATGCTCGCTTTTTATCGACTAGAGGAATCGATACATTATAATATGCTCTTTATGAGTAAATTCAAAAAAACCCGCCCCTTTTTTAAGGGGCAGGCTTTAAAGAATTAATTATTAATTAGGCGAATTTACCAGTGATGGTGAGAGCATTCCTTGAGCCGAGTATCCTCAAACCTCTTGCGAGATCTTCGGGTCCGCCGACTTGAGCAGTAAATGTTAAATCTACTGATTTATTATCCCCAATTGAGGAACTGAAAGATTCTCCTTCTAGCAGTGCGCCTTTAACTATATACTGCATCGCAACAGAGCCTGTTCCGTATTGGTTTGGTTCTCTAAGAGTGAATACTAGATCATGCTCCTCTGTGTTCCAGATGAGATCCGCTACGTTTCCAGCTTTAAGATCTGCCATAATAGCGTTTACGCTAACAGAAATATTTAAAGGGTAATCAACAACTCTTGAGTATCCATAAGGAGTTCCAAGTCTGTTAAGAACTGTTCTTGACATCGGAACATCGATACTAAAGCTTTGGACGTGAGCTGAGCCATCAACGGTATAATCATGCATTGGATTATCGTTGACGCCCTGGTAGCCAGCACCTGTAGAGATATCAAAACCGCCCGCTGTTCTTCCATAACCAAGATCTCCTCGAGGATCGTTCCCTGGAAGAAGCTCGAACTCTGCAGCTCTTCCGTCTGTTCCTAGGGACATTGTTATGTCTCCAGGACGCAAGCAGGACCAACCTTCTTCTTCGGTATCTAAACCTCCTGCAGCACTGTCGTTAAGAACACCGCTAACTGCCGGAGGAATATTAAAATGTATGTCTGAAATTGGAATCCCAAAATTAGAATTTACTGCCGGAATGTCTAAGCCTGTGCTTCCAACGTAACTCTTTAAATTTAATCCATCAACAGTAACATTTGCGGTTGGCATACTTCCCACAGAGGCTTCTATGGAATAGTTCGAAACATAACCGTTTCCTAATGCAATAACGCTTTTGCCGTCATCCATGTCTTGATTGCCTACTGCATCGTGACCTTCGCAGGTAGTTAATATAAAAAAGTTTTTTCCATCTGCATTAAGGTTTTGTCCGCACTCAGTACCTCCGATAATATCATCCGCTAAGGCGCTTGAAGTTCCGTCAACATTCATTCCTAGAATTCTTTCGTTAATGCCGTTTGTCAGGTAGTAAGAAAAATCAAGAGTTACTGTCGGCGGTTCAATGGAAACAGAATCAATTCTAGCTAACTGTCCAAATTGATTAACATCTTGCCGATTAACGCTAAAACTATAATTTGCATTTTGTACTCTGCGCAACTGCTCGATTCCCGTTCTGACTTCGTAGCCAGCTGGAACGTCTGCGAGTTTCGCCACTCCTGATTTTGTTGACCAAGCGTCATTAGAAACGCTAAAATGGTGCCCTGTAGCATTTACCGTCCCAGCATATAATGCTTCACTCTGGTAAATTACTCTTGCTCGTCCTGGTAAATTTTGTGCCATAATATTTATTAATAAGATTAGATTCTGTTTCTATTACATTTTTTGTATAAAAAAGGGAAGTTTTAAGAAAAGCGAGGATACCTTAGGTTGGTTATTTCGAAATCTATAAAGCCTACAAAAAGAGATGGGTCTATATTTTTGCTTATTCTGTCGCTTAATTTTGAAACTCTCGCCTCTTCTATATGAAAAAAAGTTTCTCGTTTTGATGTTGCAAGCTCTTTATAATTAAAACCTGTAGTGTCTCCGTATTCTGTTAGCGGAAAATCTTCAAAACCTAATTTAGCAAAGACTTCATTTTTTGAATCAGCAAAAACGGATAAAGCGCCATCAAGTTGGTATGTATTTTCTGCAAAAACAACGCAACGAATACTTGTGGTGGTTTTATCTTCTCCTCCGAATGCAAACGGTTCATTTTCTGCCATTTCCGAGTTTACAAAAATTGCAGGTATGACTTGTTTATAAGGCTCAATTCCTCCTAGCGACTGCTTGAATCTGCTATTTGAATCAAATTTACTTTCAACTATCAATTGCTCTTCTGTTTGATTTGTTATATAAAAGTTAAAATCTTTTACTGTATAATCTCCACTTAATGTAGTTTTATTTGCTCCAAAACTTGAATCGAATATCACTCGCCCATTGTCAAAATCAATTTTTAATCCGTCTTGCCCTCTTGGAACGAATGTTCCATTGTCGTAAACGCCGCTAGGTATGTTCGCCCCCTCTATGCTTTCGTCGCTAACCCATTGCTTGTAGGGGCTATTGTAAGACACCAACCCGGGGCCAAGCCTCGCGTCTCCGGTGTCTGCATAAAAATCAGACGACTTGCTTGAGAATGCGTCCGCTTTTTTAGTTATAAAATTGTCAGCCCATAAGACAAAACTTGTAGTAACTTGATGTTGGAATTGTGGCTTCATTTAAAAATAAGATTTAGATAATCTTGTTGCAGATAGGGTGTTTAAGTTGGTTTCAAAATCTTTCAATAAAGGTTTTATATATTGTTTTTTTAATCTGCCTCCCGACTCCCTGCCGGATTGGATTCCCGCTCCTGATCGTCCTGCTGGAGGGCTTTTTGCGTGCATGTATTGACCTAAATTAGCTATGCCTTGACCTTCTAGCTGCTGTAGCCAGCTTGCTCCTTTTGCCCAAGGCAATGGGGTGGCTGCATAAAGATCTTTTAATGTTGGTATATTTACCGCAAAACTCCAAACAAAACCAAAAGATCCAAACTTTCTTCTTTTTATTAATATATTTGTGCGCTGTAAAAGATTTTGTAATTCATATACTGGATCATCTCCAATTTCAAAACCTATAAATCCAAATAAGTTTCCTTCTGGTAAAGTTCCGCTTAAATTTTTAGAAGCGGGGCCTCTTTTTAGCTCTCTTGTTATTGCGTGGGATTCAAAATCTTGCATTAATTTTCCATGAGCCACTTTGAATTGAGATTCAATTATTAATCTTCCTTCATTTATCAATTGTTTGTTTTTTCGAATTTCAAGATCTAATGCCCTCTTGACTCCTTTGTCTATCATCTTGGCCATTACTCTATGGGTCTTAATAGCAGTGAATAAAATTGTATAACATCAAAAAGTCCGTGAGCTCTTGGGTCAGAATCTACGTGAAACATTCTTCCGTCAAGCTCGATTCTTTTTGCCTCTTTAATATAGGCATAGTCTTCAGCTTTTAATTTAATCCTTACTAAGCTACCTCCGTCTGGTCGGCTTACTTTTATTTGGGCTCCAGCCTCTCCGAAATTTTCCAAACTTCTATCCGAGTCGTACCTGATTCTAGCTTTAAATATTTTCTTTACAGGAATATTCTCCACGCTTGTGGTGGAGGCCCCGCCTGTTCCGTAAAGATAATTAAAATTAGGGTCTGTGCTAACTATAACTTTTTGAGCTTCTTTATATACAACAATGTCTCTTCCGAATGTATCATGAAGATCTAACAAGTTCGCTGCCACGCTTGCTCTTTCTGCCGCTGTCAATAATTCTGCCATGAATACTTTTACACTAAAGATTTTTTTTTGTGTATATCGATACAGGTACAAGGATCTACAACAATAATACATATGGAAGCAGAAGACATTTTTAAAAAATGTTGCCACAGGAATACGGTTTCCCTTTTTAAGGGTTTCCTCGTTATGCTTGAGGATTTACATAAGGAGCATCAAATTAATTTTAATAAATTAAGAAATAATTTGCCAGAGGGTTGCGTGCCAGTTGTGGATCAAGCTGACTACTTCAGTTTAGATAAGTTGCATCACCTAAGAAAAAGAACTTTAGATATTGGCAATGAAACTATTAGAAATATCGAAATGGATTTAGATAATTATACCATAGGCTTTACATTTAAATAAAATAAAATTATGTCAGACACAGCAACCCCAACAATAAACGATACCCGCAAAAAACTGCGTGAAATTTACAGCTTCACTTTTGAAAAAGAAGAGAAGGTCAAGAAAACAGAGACGAGCAAAGTCAAGAACGAAGAAACCGGCGAAGAGGAAGAAGTTTCTGTAACCAAGGAAGTGGTTGAGCCAATTCCTTATCGACTCATAATGAAGCAGCCAACTCGCAGGCAAATAGAAGATGCCGAATTGGAATTTAGTGTCGAAATGAGTAATTGTATAAAGCGAGGGATTTTAACAAAAGCCATGCTCGCAAAAAAATACAGCGATACAGGTGGACTGCTTGCGGAAGAGGACGCAAAAGCTCTGACAAAAATGTACGTAAGGTATGGAGAATTCTCCCAGGAAAGCGAAAAGATTCAGATAAAAAATGTTAAAACAGAAAAGGATACAGCGCGATTAAAGGAAATCGCTGGAGAGATAGCTCTTTTAAGGAAAGATATTATTAATGTCGAGACTTCATATTCTAACCTTTTCAACCACACCGCTGACGTAAGAGCCGAGAATAAAGTTATTCAATGGTATATTTTAAATCTCACTTTTGTTCAGAAGTCTGACGAAGAGGAAATATCTCCTTTATTTGAGGGTCGCGATTTTGAGCAAAAGCTTCAAACTTATTACGAGCTTGAGGAGGAGGGGAACGATCTTTATGATATAGTCGGAGGAAAGGTTGCCGCATTTTTTAGCTTTTGGTATTACAGTTCTGGCGCAGTTTCGAAACTAGATTTCGAAAAGCTAGACAAAGATATCGAGGACGGTAGTATTTAATATATGTGGAAGCGGTCAAGCGCAGAAAGATATTTAGGGATGTAGTTAGAGGTTACTCTTCCACAATTCTTGACGAGGACTTTGTTTACATCAAGCACTTGACTCCGCACGACCAAGTAGAGCTTGAAGAGATAGAGGAAAAATATTTTAACGCAGCCCTTCGTCGGGGCGTGCCCACAGAAGAAGAGATGCTTGCTTTTTTAAAAGAAGAGGGAGACTGGGGAGACAAGGACGAAAAATTCATAGAGGATAAGGAGTATTTTCTTGAAACTTTAAAGACCGCCAAAACAAAAATGGTGATCAAGAACCAGATTGACAAGCAAGAAAAAACAATAGAAGAAGAAACCCTCGCACTGAATCAAAAACTCGCTCAGAGGATGTCTCTTGTTGGAAACACTTGCGAGAAATATGCAAAAGATAGATTAAATGATTTTTATATGATTAAAAGTTTTTATAAAGATAAAGATTTATTGATTCCTTTATTTGGTGAAGATGAATTTGATCAATTAGAGAATCAAGATTTAAAGAAAATAGTTTCTCGTTATAACGATGTCTTTAAGAGCTTTAATGAAGAAAATATACAATATACTATATTAGAAGATTTTTATAATCCATATTTAAGTTTTGCTGAAGACAGTATGCAATTTTATGGAAAACCGTTTTGTAATTTAACATACAATCAAATAAGATTAATAGTTTATACTAGAGTATTTAAAAATATATTTGATAATAATGAAAATATACCAGATAATATAAGGAAAGATCCCGCGAAACTGTTAGACTTTGGAGGCTCCTCAAAAGAAGAGCGAGACAAAGCCAAAGACAAACTAAATCAAGGTAGCGCTGGAACTCTAGTTGGAGCTAAGGATGAGGATTATGAGTATCTTGGGGTGGACAAGCCTAAGGGAGGGGTAAGTCTTCACGAAGAAGCCAAAAAGAAGGGCGGAACTTTAAATATGGAAGATTTAATGAAATTGCATGGAGTAGGATAGTTTTGGTGTATTAATACCTTATAACGGAATAAGGTAATATGTCTATAAATCTCAACGTACAAGGTAATACACAGCCGCTTGAAGCGGCTGTTCAAGCGGCTGTAAACCGTATTCGCAAAACACCGATCAAAATAACGGTGGATGACAAGGGAGCTACCCAGCCGCTTGGGAATATGAAGCGTGGAGCTGACGAGTTTAGCAAATCTATGGAAGCTGCTAACGCTCGTATCATTGCGTTTGGCGCGAGTATGGCGATAATCAATGGAGTAGCTGACGGCTTTAAAGCTTTAGTTAAAAATGTTGTTGAAGTCGAAAAAGCTCTTGCTGATATCAATGTAGTTATGAATTTATCTACAGCGAATTTAGAAAAATTCTCAAACGGCTTATTTAAAACCGCCAAGGAAACCGGAGCAGCTTTTAACGTTGCCGCTGAAGCGGCTACCGAGTATGCTCGTCAAGGCTTGACGATGGAGGAGTCTTTAAAAAGAACTCGAGACGCTCTTATTTTGACTCGATTAACTGGAATGGATTCTGCAAACGCAGTAAAAGCTTTGACTGCGGCCATGAATACTTATGGAGATCAAATAAAAGACACTACTCAACTTGTAAGTAAATTCGCTGCGGTTGATGTAAAATTTGCTGTTAGTGCAGAAGATTTTGCTGATGCGATATCTCGAACGGGTCAGGCTGCGAAAAGTGCTGGAGTGGATATTGATGAGTTGGTAGGTCTGGTTACTGCAGCACAACAAAAAACTGCTCGAGGTGGTAAAGTAATCGGAAACTCATTTAAAACAATTTTCACAAGAATAGGAAGAACAGACACTTTAAATCAATTGGAAAATCTGGGTATCGCTGTAAGAGATTTGGAAGGCAATACGATTGGCGCAAGAAGAATTTTAACCGATCTCGCTAACACTTTTGATCATCTTACGGAATCCCAAAAAGCACAAATAGCTCAGACGGTTGGTGGAGTTTTTCAAATCAATATATTAAAAGCTGTACTGAGTGACGCTGCAAAGCAAAACGGTATACTTGCAAACGCTACTCAAATCTCTGCAGGGGCCACCACAGAAGCTATAGACAAAAACGATCAATTAAGGCAGACCATGTCTGCAATGGCCACAGAAACCGGAATAGCTTTAAAAGAATTAAGCGCACAGATTGGAGAAATCATGCTTGCTCCAGGAATGGAAAAGGTTTTGAATGTTTTCAAGGGACTGGCTGAAGGAGCAAATGAAATGCTTGGCGGTGGAGAATCCACTGGTAGCGATTTCGCTCAAGGTTTTTTAAAGGGCTTGGGTAATATCATAACTGGTCCAGGGTTGGTCGTTATTTCCGCAGTATTTATAAAGTTATTTGCTAAAGCTTTGGTTTATGCGAATCAAAGTCTGCAATCTTTAATTGGGGTAACAAGCGAAGCTCATAAACAAAAAGCAATACAAACTTCTCTTGTTACTTTATTTGGGCAAAACGCAGCGATAAGCAAGGAAATGTTGCGAACCGATATTTCAAGAACGGAAAAGGAAAAAATAATCCTTGGACTCTTGAAGGCTCAAGTTGTTGAAGCTAACATGTTGAACTCTGTATCAAAAAGTGTTGCCGCTAGTTTATACACGAAAGGGTACAATGCAAGCCTTGCTCCTCGAAAGGGAAGAGCGGGCGGACACATTCCAAATTTTGCAGATCCAGAACGCGAGCAAGCTGCGCGAGGTGGATATGCTGCTGGAAGTATTCGAAGTATGAATATGCCTGGCGAAGGCTCGGTAATATATAACAGCGCAGAAAAAGTAAAGAATTTTAAGGGGATGAGTCAACCTGCGATCATGCCTCCAAAGTCAAGTAAGGCTGGAGAGAATTATCAACAAGCATTTGGTAGTATACATGGATTTGATCCATATGCTGCGGGAGGATATATACCTAATTTTAAGAAAATTAAACCGAGAACTTCTAAGTTTACAGCTAAACAGGGAAGAGTTCAATATGGTATTAATCAAAATTCTTCTAATTATGTTGGTCTCGCCGCATCTAGAGGTTCAGATCAAATTGGTAACTATTATTATGTTGTTCCTGGTGTTGCAGATAGTGGAGTTTACCAAGCTAGGTCTGACGGATCTCCACCAAAAGGATTTACAGATATTCATGCTCCCGCTAAAGGAAAAAAGACCGCGAATCCCAATCAAGGTAAGGGCGCTAAAGTCGCTTTTGATTTTTACACCTTAGATGAATCAGATAAAAAAAGAGGCTCAAAAAGATTCGAAGACCAAATAAATGAAAAACTTCAAAATAAGGGATTTGAGGTTACTAATCAAATTTTAAATAGTTTATCCCTAGGTGATACTTTTTCTATGGATAAATCAAATATGAACAGTGATTTACCAAAAAGTAAAATGGCTGTTGTTTCGGGCCATATCTTTGAGGCTGTGGCAAAAAGCATTATACGCGGTGTGGGAGAGACCGATAAAATCACAGAAGATCAAGGTGCAAGAATTGATTTGCCAAGAAATAAAGAATTATATAAATTGTTTGGGGTTCCTGGTAGCAAAGGTAGGAAAGGTGCTGAAGCTAAAATAAACACAAACATAAAAAATGCTAAATCATTCGCTAGAAAAATATATGATGTTAGGTTTGGTAAAGCTGGCGCTCCTAACTTAAGCAAAACATCTGATCTAAATAAAGGTATATTGTCTAGAAAAGATGGCCGCCTTTTTGTTGGCGACAAACCATGGAGTAGTAGCAACGAAGAACAAACAACTCTTCTTCGCAAGGCAGGGTTTAAGTCTTTACAAAGCGGCAAATTTTCTAGGGTAGGTTTAAATAGTCAATTAAAATCTCACGGATACATCCCCAACTTCGCCAACCCATTATCTGATGCAATAGGTAGAGAAAAAGAAGCTGGCGTTCCTGTTTCGAAAATAAGAATTGGCTCTCATTCAGCACTAATGAATAAAAGTAATCCAATCGGTCTGGGCGTAACCAATACAGACGACGAACCAAATGGATTGAAAGATGTATTTGGCGCTGCAAATGGATACGTGCCGAATTATGCACCAGAAATTACAAGTTCTGACGTGGTTGGTTATAGAGGTAGTGGTGCGCAATCCCAAACGGAGAGCAACGCTAAAAAGTATAACAAAGCTATTGCCGGTGTTATAAAAAGATTTGAAACGGGCAGGGTTCCTCATAAGAAAATGCAAGAGATGATGCAAAAACTTGGGAACAAATACAACGTAAGTTCTAGCGCTCAAGACAGAGTAGCCAAAAAAACAAATCAATTAATTGGGACCACAGAAAAATTAAAAGCAGCTACGCAAAGAGCCGCGAGAAGCGTTGGGCTACAAAACGCAAGCTCAAGGTTTGCTGGAACGAGGGCGGGAAGAATGATTGGTAGCACTGGTGGGCAAATGGGTTTGATGATGGGCTTGCCTATGGCTGCAGGTTTTGCGCAAGACGCAATTGGGGGTACGGCTGGCGCAGCCACCGGAGGTTTTCTACAAGGGGCTGGTAGCGGAGCAGCAATGGGAATGATGTTTGGTCCGCTGGGCACAGCTATAGGAGCTACTGTTGGAGGTTTATACGGATTAGTTGATGGGTTAGGCAAGGCTGAAGAGGCCGCAATTAAAAAAGCGAAAGACGATTTAGACTATTCAAAAAGCATGGGGTCCTCTTTAGTTTCTCTTTTCTCAGATTTCCCAGAAGCTAAGAAACATTTAAAAGATTTTAGAGAGGGCTACAATAGACTTAATCAGGAAATAAAAAAAGAAAATTCAAAAACCATAAACGTCGCAAAAGGCTTTGATCCTTTAACAAGTTCAACGATTTACAAAAAAGAAAAAGATCCCGAAGCTCAAGGAAAAGTTAAAGTCATGAATGAAATTATGAATACTAATCTGGATTCTAAACTCTCAGACGCCTTGCGCGCATTACCTTCCGATTATACTTTTTCTGCAAAAGGAGCTGAGGCAGGCAGCGAATTTAAAGGGACGGGAAAAGAGTATGCCAAAGAATTAGAGAAAGCTGATGTATCAAGAAAAAAAGTCATGTTTGAGTCTTTTATGGCTGGGGAAAGAAAAGCTGAAAATGAATCTGCTGATTTAAGAAAAGAGGAAGTTCGCGGTTTGATTGTTAAGTTAAACCATCAGAAAGCGATGTTAGTTTCACAGCAAGAATCCGCATTGGCTCAATTAAGAATAAAAGATAAGTATCGGCAAATTTCTGAAAATTTAGATTTTCAAGAAAAAGTGATGGGTGGCGCGATAACCGAACAACAGAAAGCGCAAATAAAATACAAAAAAGCCCTGAATTCTGCCGCTGAAAAATTAGATTCTTCTCTTCGGGGTGCAGACTCTAGTCTTAAGGAGGGCTTAATGACTTTAGTGAAACGATCTCCTAGTATGCAGAGCTCGGTCAGGAGTGACTTAGCTAAGAAGATGGGCATCAAGGCTAGCGAAAAAAACAGAATATCAAGAATAGATGTTACAAAACCTTACTCTAAAATGAGCGGACAAGAGCTTGTGGGTAAATTAAAAGAGATAGATGGAGTTTCCCCTCAAGATCTCGCAGCTATAGAATCTCTTGTGTACAAAAAGCGGTCTGACGAAACTCTAGCAAGACAAAGTAAAATATCACAAGCAGGTTCGGCTAAGAGAGTATTGGGCCAAGATCTTTATGTTGCGACAGAAAATAAAATTATAAAAGATTTAGAAAGAAAAAACCGCATGTCTTCAGAAGGCCTTCAGTCTTCCCAGAAAATCCGAGGTTTTACCGAACAAGTTGCCGCAGCAAGAAGGTTGAATGCTGTAGGCCCAGGATATCAAACCGGTAGAGAAAGAGAAAGTTTTGCAATGTCCGAGAAAAGATTTAAATTAGAATCTAAAATCACAACCCTCGAAGAAAATCAAAAAGACAAACTCGCCGGACTGGATACAAAAAAGAAACGGGACGAACTTAAGGAAAAAAGGCTTGAGGGTATGGTGACTGGCCAAATAACACTAAAAAGCGAGGCTGATTGGGAAGAGTATGATGCGCTTTTAAATTCGCAAGAAGAAAGAAAAAAGAACCTAGACGAAATCGAACAAAAAATAAAAAACATAAACGCAGAGACAAAAACAGAAATATCAAGCGCCCAAGAACTCTTAGAGAAAGAGAAGGAAAGATTAAAACTTAAGAGGGAATACGAAACCGGACCTGGCGCAATGCGTAATGGAGCTAGGGACGCTCAAAAAAGAATTGTCGAGCAAGCTGAAACGATGGAGTTTAGACTTGGTGGTGAATTAACAAATCAATTTAGAAACGGCCTTGTTGACGGTATGCAAGCAGCAATAAATAAAGCCGATGACTTGAGCGATGTTATGAATAATATTGCAATGAATTTTCTTGGAGCAATTCAACAAGCATACCTTGGCAAAGCCGCCGATGCAATCGTTGGAGCTTTACCGTTTTCTAGCGGAGGAGGAGTAAGAAAATATTCTAAAGGAGGCGGAGTTCCTGCAATGGTAACTAATGGCGAATATGTAATGGGTGGCGACGCTGTGAAGAAATACGGTGGCGGATTTATGCATAGATTAAACGCAGGCGGAAAACTTCCAGGTTATTCAACTGGAGGTAAGCCAGACGAGCCTCAGCCAGGATCCGCTCTTGCTGCAAACTTTGGAGGAGGAGAAGGTTACAACACAGGAAGAAGATATCAATCTCAAGCAATGTCTGGGTTTTTCTATAGCGGACAATCTGGAAACCTAGGACTTCAAGAGGATACTCAATATACAAAAGGAATCATTCAAGAAAGAATGAGAAAAGAGGCTGAGAAAAAAGCCAAAAAAAGAGCTTTAATGCAAATGCTCGTAGGTACCGCTCTGAGTGTTGGAATTGGAAGTATGGTTTCCTCTGGCCTTGAGGGCCTTGCTGAATCTGGAGCACTAGGAGAAAAATCAATGCTTGATTCTTGGGGCAAATCTTCTGGCATAGACTCAGCCGCAGTAAATCAAACAATGCTAGAAACCGGCATGTCAAGAACTGAGGCGATGAGCATAAATCAACCCTTTGAAAACGACTTTGATTTTGGCTCAATCGTTAAAGACAATTACAGCCCTTTTAGCCCAACGTCTATCCAGGAGTCAAGAGCTGTTTATAGAGGAGGAAAAATAAATGGTTATGCCAACGGCGGCCACATAGCTGGCAAGTCTGGCATCGATCAAATTCCCGCAATGCTCAGCGAAGGAGAATATGTAATTCGAGCAAGTAGCGCTCGACAACTTGGCAAGCCAATGCTCGACCGAATAAATGCAGGAAAATTTAATGATGGTGGAGCAGTGACCCCCTTAACAGAAAACTCAGAAACTGGAACTTCTGGCGGAAATACAAATAATATTAATATAACGGTTAATATGGACAAGGGAAGTGGGAAATCAGAGAAAAAGGATGATAAAGCAGGAGCCAATCCAAAAGACTCGTCAGAAGATCAAGAAAAAAGCACGCAGTTGGCGGAAAAAGTAAAACAACAAGTTATTTCTGTGATAATGGACGAGCAGCGACCAGGAGGCTTGTTGAGTGACTGATCATGACTTTCTCAAATTATGAACAAACTATAGTTGTAAACAATACCGCTCTTTCTGGAGTAGTAAATGTTAATGGAAGTTACGGAATAACAGAAAAGCCAATCAAGGTTGCTGGTGTAGGATTTATAGATGCTTTCGTTAACGCTCCGCTGGAAGGTAATTTTTCGATTTCAAGAAAAATGGTGAGCAGGGATCCTATACTGGATCTGAATGTAGTCGGGCAGTACGCTTACGACGAAAATGAAATAAGTGGATCAATCTTATACGACAATAACACGAAAGGTTTTGGGTTTACAAAAGGAAGAATTACTCGTTATTCAGTCAACTGTACAGTGGGCGATCTTCCTGATATTGAAACTGATATCACTGTATTTGGGGATCTAGGAAGCGGAATATTAATTCAAGAAGCTACCAAGCCTCATCCACCTATACAATTTACTGACCAGGCCAGTATTTCAATAAACGTAAGCGATTTTTCAACAGACGCAGTAACAGATTTCAGCTTTAGTCGAGCTTTAAATTTGCAACCAATGTATGCAATTCCAAAAGGCACCGAAGCCGAATGGTATGCCGACAGCAAAACCACTTACGAAAATCATGATCCAATACAAATCGATACAATTTATCCAATCGAAACGGATATTAATTTTACAATGATTGTAAATGAATACGAAGTAAGACAAACCAAAGATCGTCTCAGAGCGGCTCCAGAAAGCGATGTCGTTATTCAAATAAAAGATTCTAAAACAAAAGAAGTTATTAATGCTTTTACTGGCGTTAAGGCTAGATTAATAAGCGAATCTATAACATCCTCGGTCGAAGGAGAAATGAGTATATCTTTAACTTATAAATCATATGAGACCCTTCATAATCCAGTAATATGAGCAAGCCTTTTTTAAGATTTGAAGATGGTAAGATTTCTTTGGGAGGCAAGGACCTAATGGTTCAGTCTGCTAATTTATCAATAACCCCAACTCTAGAACCAGAAAGAGTATACGGAGACCTTGATCTCTCGATAGTCGGAGCGAAAACCGAGTTTGTTAATTTTGCAGCTACCGCAGGTCTTCGCGGCAAGCTTGATATTTCTTTTGTAATTACTGCTGAATTTTTTAAACAAAATAATATTATTAATTCTATTGATAGATTGTTTGAAATAAAAGATGGTATGAGTGAAAATCCTATTGATGGAAATATAGTTGGTCGTTATTTATTTGATAATATGTATTTAACTAATTTTAGTTTTAGTATAGCTCCTTTTCAGGTTATACAAGCTAATGCAAGTTATGATATATATGGTACAATATTAAAAACAGTAGATAGAAGGTTTCAAGAATTAAATATTGATCCTGCTCACGGACTTAAATCATTTGGAGAAATAAAAGCAAGCAATACAAATATGGACACCGCAAATAAAAAACAATTTGAGGTATCTAAATTAAATTATAATATAATAGTGGGAAGGAAGGTACATAATCATATAAAAGACGGCGAACATACCTCTATTAATACAACCGCGAATGGAGTGGTTCCTACTCGCGTATCAATTGAAAATATTGAAGCCGAGATGAATATAGAATCAAACGATATGATAAGAAATTTAAATCCAGACGGAAATTATCAATCAGGAACAACTCCCGAAGGCTTAAGCGACTCTACTATACAGGCTTTTTTGTACAGCTTGCAGGGAGAAAAGATCGCTAATTTCTCTTGTTCTGGAAGGATACACAGTCAGTCAATTTCAATATCAGAGGGCTCGCATGCGATGGGCTCAGTGTCTGTAAAGCAGATAATTAAATAATCATGACAATCTCCGCTCCAGCCTCGGACGCTTCTGAAGGAAGAATGGGAAACCTTGTTAATTATAGCGGGGTTTTTCAAACAGGGCAAAATTACGAACAATTTGATTTTGTTTATGCTACGGGTGATGGATTGTATTATTACGCAAAGCAAAATATGGTTTTTGGCGGCGGAGTCTCTGTCTCAGACGATCAAAGATTTACATTGCTTCCTCACGAGGTGGCAGCTAATTCTCATTATATTATTGATGAGTTTAATAGGCCCGACGATCTAAACGCAACATTTAGCCCTGGAAATATAATAAATATAGCTGGGTCTACTGGGTCTAGCGATGGAACTTATTCTATATTAAATATAGAAAAAAATTATACAAGCACCACCGTTCAAGGTTTAACTGGTGCAGCAATAAAAATAAAAGGGACATCTGAGACTAGTTTTATAGAAAATTACGAACCTTCGTCTGCTAATGTTCTAACAATCTCAACAATCAATGCGTATCCTGAATCTAATCCAGATTTGTGGACAAGCGATAAGTTTTTTTACGACGCAGATTATGGATCAACAGTTAATTTTAAGGCAAATAATATAAAGCATGAGTATGGTAATGGTTATTATATTCTGCAGCCAAAAGGCATAAATGCATTAACGTTTGAGGTTAATTTAAAATTCGACAACAGAACAAATAAAGAAGCTAATTCTATAATACATTTTGTAGAAAACCATTTGGGGCAATTAGAGGTTGACGCCTCCTCTCCTAATCTTAAATATAAACAAGGAATATCAGGGTTTCGATGGGACGGAAACGCGATGTTTAATCCTTATCGATCGACAGAAAATGAAGCTAAGACTTTTTATTGCTCAGAATTTAATCATGCTTTAAGTTTTGAGAACAGCAATAATATAAGTTTAAAGCTCAGAAACTTGGATACTTCTTCATTGAGGAAATCCGAGCAGTTGTTCATAAGGAAAGCAGAAACGTTTGACCCGACAATGGTTTACGAAAAAAATGATGTAGCTTTTTATACTGGAAACCATTCATACTATTATTGGCACAGCGATTCAAGTACCAGTAATAAAGTTCCTTCTGAGATAACTACGGGTTTTAATGGCAGGCTTGATTACAAGAAAGATTTACATACAGGTTACTGGACTCGCGATTTCTTTTGGAAGCCATCTTTAGGACTAAGCGTTGATCAAAAGCCAAGAATGAACGAAATAGAACTAGGAGGATACCTTCAGATTTATAACGACGGCATAAATGAAAGCCTTTTAAATTTGGACTTACAGTTCAACAATAGAGATGATGAGGAAGCTTACGCTATACTTCATTTCCTTGAGCAAAGACTAGGGTACAAACCTTTTAATTTTACGCCTCCCGCCCCATACAATAGAAAGCAAAACTTTGTGTGTCAGGAGTGGAGCCACACTTATAATTACAAAAATAATCATAGCATATCTGCTCGATTCGAGCAGTTTCCATTTAATATAGATGAGCAGGATTTTACCAATTTAGACACTCCTCCAGAATTGGCAGAGGGAGAATTGATATTCACCTCTCCGTTGTCGTTTTCGATCAAGGACCAAGGAGAACAAATAATTCCCGGAGAAAAAGGAAAGGGCAGGGTTAAATTGATGAATATAGGAGATAAGCCCTTGACGTTAATTAGTGCAGAAGCGATAGAGAGAGACATTGGGACTTTTTCTATTATAGGGCAGGGCGGAGGCGCAAACGTTCCTTTTGTTGGCGAAGGCCTTGATAGAGAAGATTACATATATAGCCTTCCGTCTGCCGGTTTTCCTTTTGGTCTAAACGGCAAAACAATAAAACTAAGCAAGTCTTATACACCTGGCGTTAGTGACGGCGGGCAGATGTTTACGGTGGTCACGGGTTCCCCTGGTAACTACAGATCCGAAATAGTTAATTCAGTTCCAAACACTTTTTTTCAAAACAACAGAGGACAAATAAAATCCGGAGTAAATGAGCCGTTTAATACTGCATACAGGGAGTGCGGTAAATTTGCGATTGAGAATTTCTTTATCAATAATCAAAAGACCACAATCGAGGCAGGAGAGGAAGGCTATATTGATATTGAGTTTTATGGAATAAATAACTCGGACGTAAATGTTTCGTTGATCGATGGATTTACAGACGAGATAATAGACAATAATTCAGACGTTATTCTTGTTGGTCTTGTAAATAAATACTATTTTGGAGATTTATATATAAGAAGCTCTGCTTCAAGCGATCTTCAACAAGGTGAGTTGAAAATATTCGTCGCAGCAGAAAAATAATTATGGCAAAATCAGAATCAAATTTTAATAAGCAATTAATTTCAATCACTCCCGATTCGGTCGTGGATATGTACGAAATCGATTTTAGCAATCTTCAGTCAAACTTTGAAATGCTTAAGGATTTACACGGAGTTAATCTGGGCGCAGATGCTATATATAGGTTTTGCCCCATGAAGAATTCAAGCAACCCTGTTTATTGGCAGGGGAATGCCTATCAACCTTTACCTGTAAAAATGGAGGGTTTTGAGAGTCAGTCAGACGGAAGGCTTCCAAGGCCAACAATTTCAATAGCTAACCCCGAGGGGCTTTTATCTAAAATTATTAGATCTAATAAAGATTTCGCCAATTGCAAGGTTACCAGGAAGAGAACTTTTGTTAAATTTCTTGATGATGAAAACTTTCAAAATAGGAATTTAAACGAATCAGGAAAGAATCCTTTTGGCGAATCCGATCCAAACTCACACTTTCCTGATGATATATTTTTTATAAACAAGAAAACAATAGAAAACAAAAATGTAATTACTTTTGAACTTGTGTCTTCATTAGAGCTTCAAGGATCAAGTGTTCCAGCAAGAATAGTAATGCCGTCTCACTGCTCTTGGATGTATAGATGCTCTATTGGTTGTGGGTACAAAGGCCTAGCTATAGAAGATAGCGAAGGCAGAGATCTAACTCAGAAATATGCCCATAACAATTACGGCAATGGATTAGACGATATTCCCAAGTGGAGCAAGCATGGGTTTTTGGATAACGAGCTAGTTCCTGGCGGATACGACTCTGGCTCATTGGTTAAAATAATTCCACAAAGCTCGGCTGACCCTTATAAATCTACGCCCGTTGTTTTTTTATGTATAAAAACCCACGCTATTGCATCCGATCATATACCGTTTTTTGACAATAATCACTGGGTAAAAGACGAATGTCAGAAAACAATAGACTCTTGCAAGAAAAGATTCTCTGAGTCTCATTTGGATTCTTTGGGCGGGTCTAGGAATATCACCGATTATAACAAAATAAACATAACTCATAAAGGATTAAGGTTTGGAGGTTTCCCGGGCACAGAAAGATATCCAGCTGCATAAAACTATACTCGAACAGGTTAAGACTTATTGCTTGCGGTCTTTAACTGAGGAGAGTTGCGGATTGATCGTTGAGTCTACTTCAGGCCTAAAGGTTTTGCCTTGCAAAAACGAAAGCCCTTTTCCTGAGCATCATTTTATGATTAATTTAAATATTTTTATAGAAAATAAAGTTTTATATGTTTATCATTCTCATGTGAATTGCTCAGTAAATCCATCTATTACAGATAAGTTATATTCTGATGAATTATGTATCCCATTTTTGATCTATAGCATTAGGGATGATGAATTTGGTATATATGGCAATATAAGTGTATAGTTATTTAAGGTTTAAGGTTAAATGAAAACAGTATATTTATATGGAAAGCTTGGAAAGCGCTTTGGTAGAAAGTGGACCTTGAACGCGGACTCAGCTGTGGAGGTTTTTGCCGCTATAGACGCTAACAAGGAGGGGTTTCTTGAGTATCTTGCCAAAAGTCAATCGGGCGGTATTGATTATGCTGTTTTAAATAAATCTCCGACCGATATTTCATCAAAAAAAGAATTAAAAAAGCATATGATCTCCGAGTCTATGGTTGAGATAAGGGACAAGAAGCAAGAAATGCATATTGTTCCCGCGCCACAAGGCAATGCGGCAGTTATAATGTCAATTATGTTTGTTGGTGGAACAACTGCGGGCGGATTAACTCTTGTTGGTAAAATAGTTGTAGCCGTTGCTGTGTCTTTTGTTGTTGGGGCGATAATGAAAGCGTTATTTAAGCCGCCCGAAAGAAAAACCCCTACAACAACAAAATCTTATTTGCTCAAGGGAATAGCTAATAGGCAAAGTCAAGGCGTTGCAGTACCTTTAGGTTATGGAAGATTAAAAATAGGTTCAACAAATATATCTCAACACAAACTCTCAAAAAGAAAAAACGTCCCAGGAAAGCCTCATGTTTTAGAGTCTTATACCGAGATAGAGTTTTTGGATTTATTGAGTGAAGGTCCGATAGCTGGACTTTGTGATCAAAATGGGAACTTAATAAACCTTAGTCGTTCTGGCATTATTGAGAGACTAGTGCAGAAGGTCTTGGGTTACGACCTTCGGGAGGGTATTTTTTTAAACAATGTGCCTGTTGTGAATACCCCAATAAGCGAAGCCGAGACTGGAACTGCGAATTATATACTCAATGAAAATGGCGAGGCTCCTGTGATCAAAACAGGAGAAGAAAAAGACACTTTGATTATTTCAGATTTTAATTGTTTTGTTGTTGATCATTCCGTGTTGTTATATGGAGCCGGACCCTACACAAAAAACGAGGGGGGAGCCGAGCATAGGCCTGATGTAGAAAGCGCAAAGAAAAACGGAGCCAAAATAGCAGCTCATTTTGTGGCAAACAAAAACGTTAACAAAATTCGAATTGAAATGAACACAACTTTGTCGATACAGAACGATGACGGTAGTAATCAGGAAAACAATGTTCAATTTGCAATATTAATGGAAAAGGACTATGTCGAACACAATGTCTTATCTCCAAGTTCTGGTTGTATCGTTAAGTTTGATGATTCATTGAACGGAGCCGTAACCACCGACGAAAGCAATAGGTTTATTGTTACAGGCCTCTGCACTTCGATGTATGCTTTTGATGTTATTATTGAATTTGATCGCCCAAAAATAAGCTCTAAAGGTATAACTTTTAAATTAATAAAGTTAAGCAATGAATATGATCCCTCGGTAAAAGGAGCGTTAGGGGGAATAGGCAGAGACAGAAGTTTAAAGTTATCTTCCGTTGCTGAATACGTAGAAGAGCCTCTGCTTTATCCTTATAGCGCTATCGTCAAACTCAAATTCGACAGTAAGAATTTTTCAAATTTACCCGATAGATCTTATCATGCGAGGTTAAAGAAAGTTTTAATTCCTTCGAATTATGATCCAATCTCAAAGCATTATGACGGGCCTTGGGATGGATTGTTTAAGGGGCAGCCGGATTCTCTTTCGTCCATACATTCTGTAAGCGATGAAGACAAGTATTGGACGGATAATCCTGCTTGGGTTTTTTATGATTTATTATCTAATGCTAGATATGGGGTTGGGAAGTACGGTCTATATGAAGAATATATCGATCGATGGCAGCTGTATAGAATATCAAAATACTGCGACGAATTGGTTAGAACCGATTACGAAATAGAAACCTCTTCTGGTTCTCCTATAAATTTTAACTCGGTGGTTGAGCCGAATAGCAAACTAGACTCTTTTAGCATAACTATAGACCAAGCATCATATAGCTCCGATAATTTTATCAAAGATTTTGGAACGGGAAACCAATTCAAAGGGAAAAAGATAGCTTTTTTTATTCCATCAAGAAACCAGGATATCTCGGCTTTGACGGGAACAAATAAAAGCGAAGCCATACAGCAATTGCGATCAAGAGCTACTCAGTTATCTGGCGAAATCAAAATAGAACAGAGAGACATTATATCAAGCAATCCAAATAAAAGTGGGGGAGGCACTGTCATTGTCTCGGGTCCAGATTTAAGCGGTTTGAGTGCATCGTTTCAAGAGGGAGCTTCTATCAAGACGATTGGTGGTTGCGCGGTTCAAATCAATCATGCTATAGTCGAGCCAAGATTTACTTCTAACTTGTATATAACTGATGAAATGGAAGCTCTTCAGCTTATTAACAATATGGCGTCTGTATTTAGGGGGATTATTACTTTTTATAATGGAAAAATAATGGCGATTCAAGATTCATATAAGAATCCTATTCAATTATTTAATAATTCAAACGTAAGTCAAGATGGTTTTTCGTACTCTGGGGTAAGTAAGGATCAAAAAATAACAAGCTCTATCGTTAGATATAACAATAAAGATGATAGCTTTAAGCCTGCAACCGCTCAAGAAGAAGATAAAAATGCAGTTAGAACTTTTGGGTTCAAAGAAAAGGAGACTCTTGGTTTTGGGGTAACATCCTCCAGTCAAGCAAGAAGACTCGCCAAGTGGGTTCTGTTTACCACCCAACTAGAAACAGAAACTGTTTCTTTTGAGACTTCTGTCGAGGCTTCATATTTATATCCCGGATCAATTTTCGAAGTTTCTGATGAAATGAGGGTGGGTAAGTCAAAGAGCGGAAGGGTTTTGGATGTAAATTTTTATACAAAACAATATGAATTTGAGCAGTCTGGTCAGGATAGAGTTTTGAAAAAATCTTTTGATGTATATAGCCCATATATTTTGTTAGATAAGCATATGGTTGATGAGCCGTTCGTATCTATGGTCGAATTGACAGTATGTACTGGTCTAGCTAATTCTACGGAAGAGAAAATAAACTTAAGAGCTCCTTTTGAGCGCTCCTCTCTTGATCAGGATGCCGAAATAGAGTCTGTTTTAGTTCCTCAGGTAATTAAATTTGAATGCTCTATTGGTTACAACTCGGAGGTAACAAAAAAAGGGCCCCAGGGACAAAATGTAATAGCGAGAGGCTTTTCTTTAAAAATTCCTTTTGAGCTGTCTTTGTCAGACAATACGTTTTCAATATTTAATCACGGCTTTGCCGACGGAGATAGAGTTAGATTTACAACAGAGGGATCTCTTCCTTCTGGGATTAGCATGAGTAGAAGAGGTAGCACCGCTTATTATGTAAAAGATTCAACAAAACACACTTTCAAAATAAGCTATTCTGCAGGAGGGGATGAGGTAAATGTTTCAAGCCAAGGTTTAGATTCTCTTGGAAACGATGGAGGCTTGCATTATATATGCCCGGAGGATCAAGAAAAAACAAAAGAGGCTTTGACTAAAATAATGATCGGCTCATCTTGGAGCGCAAAGGGCGTGATGGCTGCGAAAACAGACAAAGAGCTCGAACAGGCGGTCGTAGATAAGTTAGAGTTAAAGTCTAACGAAGACACGAAGAAGTTTCCAGGGTGGAAGATCTCAGACTGGCTTGGTTGGGTTCGCGTTTTTGGCAATGATTGGGCGTATGTCACGCAGTTCGGTTGGATATATCTTGGACAGTTAAGAAAGTCTTCAGGAAACGATGGTTTTTGGTTTTACACCTCGTCATCAAAGGGAAGCTCTTCTAACGGTTGGGTATGGACCAACGATTCGCTTAAAGATACCTTTTGGTTTTTTTATTCATTATATTCTGAATCCAGTACCGCAAGTGGGTGGGTTATACCTTATTACGATGATAGAAATAGCGTGTGCGAGTTTTTTGTTTACGACTCTGACGCTTCAAGGTCGGTGGGAGATAGCTATACTTTAAACAATGTTGAATACATTATTGTTCAAAAGTCTTTTGGAGTCTCGGGTTATTTTATTAGGCATCCGAATATTATAAATCAAATAGTAGGCACTCCAAGATCCAACCTAACAAATTCTTCTCCTTCGGATCTGGGGGGCTTAACGCTTAACCAAAGAAGAGAAACTTTGACCGGGTCGGGCTATTACAAGGAAGTAGATATAAATTCTTTTGATTATTTAAGCGCAGCTTCTTCGCTGCAAGCAAAGGAATCCATAAGAATAAACCTTAGCGAAACTCACACAGAGGTCATACAGGATGGGCAAGAAGTATTTGTTGAAGATGTAATAGATTCTTCTGGGGATTTTGATGATTATGTAAATGTTGTTTATGTGTACGATAATGTAGATAAAAGGTGGACGACGTCCGTTAATCCTTGGCGGTTAATAAAAATAAATGATTATCAATTTGAATTAGAAAATTCTTCCGCTATTGTTTCTAGGCTGAGCTCTGCAAGCATAACATCCTTTGGGAAAATCAATTTCATCCCTCCCCCTGTTTCCGAGGTTGAAAGATCCTTGCAGGGGCAACTTTTTAGAACAATGAGTGTAAAAGAAAAATCTCATAACAAGTATGAAGTTGTTGGTCTTGAATATAATCAATCTAAATTTGACGCAGTCGACAAGCAAACTGTCGTCAGGCAACCAGTTATGCCTATACCCCCTCAAGCGGACATGAGAATTCCAGAAGCTCCTGACACTTTGATATTAACCGATTTAACGATATAAGAAATGCTATCTACCGCAATAGGAATTCAGTTTGATGTAAACGATCTCAAGGCTAATTACGAGGTCATTGGCTCGTCCGACAATTACTCATTTCAATACAACCTAGGGAAAGGGAGTAAGCTTGTAGATTTTGAAGGAGAAACCGCGCAGAAGACCATATCGCTGAATGGTAATTACGGTACATTTTCAATCAGAATATTTGCAGTAAGCGAGGTAGGCATTCGTTCTGAATTTATTGAGGAAAAAATATCGATTAGCCCACCGTTATTTGATGATACTTTTACCTTTTCTGAAATCAAAGTTTCAAATCTTCCAGAAGATTCAAACATAGGAAGCACTATCGAAATAGAACCTTCTGAGAGCGGTAATTTATTAGCAGTTAATTCTGAGTATATTAATAGAAATGTCGAAATAGAATGGAGACTATCTCCCCCTCCAGGCCACGCGAAGGAAGGAAGGTCGTTGGGCAACGAACTGCTCAGCGATAAGCTTTTAAGAGACTTTTCTCTGCAAATAAGAAACACAGAAAATGGCGATGTAATCTCTGATACACAATTGAATAGCTCGGTAGCTCTTCAGTCAACTCTCAATACCGCATCGGTATCTGATATGATGGACGCTTATACGGGTTTTTCTTTTATAGTGTCAAATGACACAATAACAGAATTAAATCTAGACAGAACTCTTGCGCTAGAGGTTGTCTCTAACGACGCGTTTGGTCGCCAAGCAACTGGAGTGTTAACTGGAATAAATTATTTACCTACAGTTGACTCATTAAGCTATAATTTAAGGGGGGCAAAAATGTCTTTTAGTTGGTCCTCTCAAGATACCGATTTTTATGCAGCTCAAATCTCATCTCTCGCTATTCCTGGCGACGAAGAAATATACGATCCTTATAACCTTCAACAAAGCATAGATCATTACGAAAGCCTGAGCAGGGCCCCTATTTGGGAAAAGCACAATAATTATAGAGTCGGAGATAAAGTCGTTCACAATTCAGTTGTATTTGAATGTATACAAAATTACATATATTCCAGCTTTCCAGATGTAAATACAAGCGACACTAGCTACTGGACAAATATAGGGCCAGTAATAGATCATTCTTTTACTCAAGAAAATATAACAGAAAATAATAAAGAATTTAATCAAACATGGGGGTATAATTATTATTATTCTTTTGTGCCTATTGATGGTTATGGTACAGGAGTAAGAACCAATCTAACTGAAACAGGTTTACATCCAGGAGGTGCGCTGAATCCTTTTAAGTCTGATGTAAAAATAGATAATTTAAATTTTATAGAAAGAGATGATGATTTAATTTTTCGTTGGAATGTAACTGATCAGGATAATAATTTAGTAGATTTAAATCAATATAAATTTTTAGTTGGGTCTACTGATAAACCTTCTATTCTTGGAATAAGTGGATCTTTATATGATAGTGATACAAATTTATTTCTAACTGGAATAACTGAAGGTTTAAATTCTAGAACTTCTGTTACTGAAAATGGAGTTGAAAGTATATCCGAAGATCTTCCTGGCACAAAAGTTTTTGAAACTTATGAATATACAAGAGAAATAAATAATTCAATTTATAAAGTAGGAGGTTTTCCTGCGCATCAAGATTTTTCTTATTCTGGTCAGTATAATAATGGTGACCATGTAATATTTGAAAACTCATTATACAGAGCTACAAGCGAAACGGCTTTAAGCTCCGATAAGTTGATGACCCCTCTTGTCTCGCCTTGGAGTCCTGGCATAAATTATTTATTCAGAACCGGCCTTCATCACTCTGATAGTTTCTCTTATGCTAGCGGAGTTTACTCTGTGTTTGGAACAGTTAATAACGAAATTATTGGGCCTGATGCAAGCGATGTTATCGGACTATATAATGAGCTTGAAAGCTATTCTATTGGCGATTTAATTATATCTCCAAACGGTAATACGGAAATCTATAAGGGGGGAAAGTTTTTCGATGTTGGCGATAGCGTTTTATACGAGGGGTCTTTATACACATGTATTATTCAGCAGGAAAGCTCTGATTACATATCTCCAGGCACAGGAATAAATCATTGGAAAACCGCTTCAGCTTTTTCAAACGTTTCTGCAGACATTTATAAAGCTATAGCTGCAGTACCACAATCTTCAGAGATACTTCCCTCGACAGGGTATACCCATTGGCAAGTTCAAAACCCAGAGACATCTAATAAATATTATTTACTCGCTGAAAATTATGATTTTCCGATTCGTAATTGGTCTCAGCTTGATGATTTTTCTAGCGCAGATTTTGTTGTATATGCTAATGATATATGGAGCGGGGTCGATTCGAGCGGCCCAAACACCCCTGCAGGATCAAGGGTTCCAAACTTAAGTAATAATAGTTATTGGGCTAATACCGATAACCAATCGAGCGACTTCTCTACGAGTCACCAAGTTGGAGATAAGGTATTCTCTAACGGAGCTATATATAAATGTTTAGCTAACAATCCGACAGGAGCGCCTCTTGAAGCTGTAGTTGACAGCGCTTCACAAATAAACTCTTCATACCAAGCCTCTCAGTGGATTCCTTATTGGGAGTTAAACACGGGCTTTGACGATAGAATTTTTAAACACGAAGGGATTCCAGAAAGCGGAAAAAGAAGCGTCGGCCTTGAGTTGGCGATTTTAAGCCCTTTGGGTCAAATTTTAAATTCAAGAAAGATCGTTGGTAATAACCCAGAGCCTAGTATATTACCTCAAGGCTTTCAAGTCGACTCCTTGAGCAATGTCACCCAAGTTCATTTTAATTTTAATTATGCTTATGGCTCAAGAGAACAAACAACAAAGATTCAACTCTACAGATCTAGTGATCCGGTTTTTTCAATACTAGATTCGAATGGTTTTCCTGGTTCTGGGGCAGGGTCTTTTGTTTCAGAAATATTGGGGCCTGGGGACTCCACTTTTGGGGAAAATATAACATCAATTACAGATTCGCCTCCGATACCAAATATTCCGGGTTTGGGACATCAAATAACCGGTTATTATTACAAGCTTCTTCCTTTTGACTCTTTTGGTAGTGGCGACTTATTTAACGTAACAGATAATCAAGGAAGTCTTGAGCGGGTTTTGGTTTATCCTCATGGGTACAATAACCAGAACGAAAATGGATACATGGGGCCAGTTTTCTCAACAACAGAAGATGCGATCCCTGGCCCTGTTAAAGATTTTAAGGGAGATACGGCTTTTAGGAATTATTTCTTGAATTGGAAAATGCCTGATGCAGAATTTAATTCTGCAAATAACATAATAAACACTTCTCCAAACGATATAAGCCATTACGAAGTTTGGGAGTCGGAAGATAACTACCTTTATTTCGGAACTGAGGATACGACTCTCGACGAAACAAGAAATTTATCCGGATACAGAAGAATAACTGGAGACCTAACCAGTATCGGTCCAATACCCTCAGAGATTAATGACCCAGCTTCGGGAATAACCAACGCAACAAACGTTTTAAATATTTCAGCAATATCTCCAAGCGTGCAAGTAACGCATCAAGGAGAGCCTAATGATAAAAGATATTTTTGGGTTAGATCTGTGGATCACGCGGGTAATAAAGGTCCGTTTACTGGCGACGCTAACCTAGGATCCTCTAATGATATCATAGGTTTGGACTTGACCTTGGGGCAGGCTAGAACCACAGATGTTTCGGATTTTGAGCAAAACATAACCCAAACATTTCCAAACACTCTAGCTTTAGTTCCAAACAACCCTTTTACAGCTAATCAGCCATACGGAGGGGAAGTTTCGTGGGACCGACATTTTGTATATAATGACGGAGTTGGTTATGTTATTGGGGGTAGCGACACTCACGATCTGAAAACTAGTCAGGGATTAAGTACAGCTAAATATATTTATTGGAAGAGCGGTGATATGTCCGCCTTAACGGCAGAACAGTACTCGATGTTGGGGCTTGCTGCTCCTGGAGATAAGGTTGTCCGATTGATTGATGCGGAGATAGATGGGGCACAAAATATAACCAGTAATCAATTTTCTATCAAAGAAACGGATTATGATTTAGGAACAAACAACCAATACAATAATCATTATATACGCTTTAAGAATGGGCTGCTAGACACTCAAGAAAGAAAAATATCTAATTATCAAAGATTTTCTAATTACGCAACAATAACCCTAGACAGATCATTTTCTCAACCCCCTTTAAATGGAGATGGTATAGAAATTCTGGAAGAGGTTGCAGTAAGTTCTGCCATCACGAATCCTCTTCGCAGTATTCAATTCTCTGGGCAGTATAGGGTTTCTGATTACCACCCAGCTGGAGAAGGAGAAACAAGCGACCCGTCTGCTTACGCAGGGCCAGACATGGATTCGGAAAAACCAAGCCTGCTTGATGATAATGATTTTATTATTGCAAGAAACGCGGGGGGCATACCAACCCCAATGTGGCACGCTTTTGCGAACGCAACAATAGGTACCGCTCATATAGAAGAAGCCGCAATAACTAATGCAAAAATACATAATTTAACGGCTGATAAAATAAGATCTTCTGTAATACAATCTCAAGATATTCAGGTGGGTGGAGACGCTAACAGCGGACAAATCAGAAGCGCTGGTTTTGGATTGTTAAATAATTCCGGTACTCGGGGGTATGATTGTGTGGACGCTCCTGGAGCGGGTTTCGCGATCAGTGGAAACGGTTCTTTTATTTTTAAAACAGAAAGGGGTAAGTTGTTTTTTGAAGAGGACGAATTAACTATTCACGGAAATATAAGACAAAAGGACGGCTCCGAGTTGACCGTAATGTCAATGAATGCAGAACCCTCGGTTTTTAATTACGAAGAGACTGCAGATGGCATTTTTAAACCCGAGCTAAATCAAACTTCAAACATTACTGTAAGATTTAATAATAGCGATATTACCGAAAACGATGTTAGATTCAAAATGGAACTTCCTGATGGAACTAATGTTTTTAATTATACTGACTATTCAAATGGTTATAATACTCATGGCTTTGAGTATCAGCCAAACAATACTTATTTTAATTCAGACACTCAAGTTGCAACTGCTACGTTTAAAGTTGGAAATAAAGAAACCAACACCGCAGGTTTTGATAAAATCATTCACGGAAATGATGATATTATTGACTTTCAATCTGTTATTATATACGCTTCTGGTATAGGCACAAGCACCGAACATTCAACAACAGTAAGTGTGCTTGCCAATGGAGCTCCTGGACCAACAGGAAAAACACCTGTTTATAGAGGCGTGTGGGATTCCACAAAGAATTACATCGGCATGGAGGATGGAATTCAAGGGTCCGACACGGCAGAGGAATTGAGAGGAGATCTAGTCTATTACGATAATCCCTCATCTCCAGCAGGAGGAAATGGGCATCATTATATAGCTATGAAAAATAGCGGTCCGTCGAGCTTGGTTGTAGCTCCAGGAACGCATGCTCAAACAGACGATTATTGGAAGAAATTCGGAGCCGAATTTCAAAGCGTGGCAACTAATTTACTGCTTGCGGACAATGCGGTCATAACTCATAGCTTGACTATGGGAAGTAGCGACGATGATAATCCAGCAACCAATGGAGCGGGAGGATTAATTCAGAGTTCAGATTTTGTTGGAGGTTTCGATGCAGATGGATCTCTCTCTGCAAGCGAAGATTATTCCATCGCAGGTTTTAAACTTCATAAATCAGCAACCCCCCCTAATGATGTATATTTTGATGTGGGCGGTCCAGGGGTCAATTACCACTCAACAAGTAATCCAGATGATTATAGTTATATAAGGTACGGGTCCGCTTCTAAAAAAATAGAAATTCAGGGATCTTTCGTTAACAATTCTAGTCGGGAAAGCGTATCGTTCGCCGCAACTACCTCCACCGATTCTCAAGCAACGTTTATAGGAGGGGGCTACGAAAACGAAATTCACAAGACAGCTTCAAACCTAAATAGTTTGGGTTCATCAATAGTTGGAGGAGGCCTTAATAATATCACTGGAAGATTTTCTTTCGTAGGCAACGGTTACAACAATAACGTTGGGGATAATTTTTCAGCAATAGTAGCCGGTTACGATAATTCCATGCCTGATATAGATATAGATAATAACGGGGCGAACATTATTGGGGCTGGATCTAAAAACAAAATTGACGGGGGCTCTCAGCAAGGGGTCTTTGCCGGAAGGAATAATAAAATTATCTATAATCCCCCTGTACGGGATTTCGGCACTTACATCAATAGTGTTTGGTCGAGTCAGCAAAGAAGGGTTGTTATTGGTTCTGATTTTTATATTTTAAATACAAACCATCTCGGAGGAGGATCTTTAAATCCTGAAATTACCGCCAGTACACCCGTGGGCCTTTCCACCGCTTGGAGCGAAGGTTATTATGTGGATAATGTTTGGTTTTGCGATAGACTCGCAGCTCCTACTCAAATGTTTATGGGGAATAATGCTCATAGCAATCATTGGGTTTATGCTGAAGATTTTTTAAATATCAGCGGGAAAGATTATTGGTTACTTTATTTTCCTGATTTTGGATCTAAACCAGTTACCTTTTGGGGCTTTATAGCTCCCTTGGCCGCCCATGCTCTAGGCGGATGGGCTTATTTTGATCCCATAAGAAGTCCGACAAGTGAAGGTTTCTGGCTTTGGTTTTCAGGCGTTTCTAGCTGGGTTTTTATATACAACACCTCTGCAGACGCTGGATTTTATTACATAAGCACCACCCAAACAACAGGTTATATCCCTTAATATCATGCCAATTCCAAATTCTTCCCCTCCATCAGCTCCTTCATCAAGTGCATCCGCTTCCGTTAATTATGTAGCTTCCCCACAAGACACTACTTTGTTTGGTGGCGGATTTGATTCTGCTTGCGCTATATTTTCTGGAGAAAGCAACGAGATAATAAATTCAAGAAGATGTTCGATCTTGGCAGGATCCAATAACACGATAGATGAAAAATACAACACCCATATAATAGGGGATTTTATTGAAGCTGATGTCGATAGCGCTTTTTATATAGGCTGCCTAAATGGATTATTTTCTATTGGTGATGTAGTGGCTTATCATTCATCAGACGAAAATCTAAAGGATAATATAAAAAATATAAAAAACCCTTTGTCCAAAATACTATCCCTTGACGCTGTAGAGTTTGACTGGAATAATAAACAGTCCACCCATAAGGGTCACGACATAGGCTTGATCGCGCAACAGGTAGAGCTTATTGCTCCCGAGATCGTCACCACAAGAAGTAGCGGGTATAAAGCTATTAAATATGAAAAATTAACCTCTTTGCTTGTTGGCGCAATAAAAGAACAACAAGAGCAGATTAATGTTTTAAGCGACAGGGTTGAGAGCTTGCTAAAAAAGCTAGACTCTATGAGTTGATTACTTTCATTAACACTCTTGACTCTGATGGCGGTATATCAGAGTAACTCAACCACTCTTTAACTGAGTCGTTTTTATATTTTCCGCTCTTCCACCAATCCCTAAGTATCACTTTAAACTCTTCAAAATTAGAACAGTTTAATTTGTCGCTCACAAGAGACTCTATCATGGAGGATGGAGTTAGCGACCCACTCGAGGAATTAGTTGATCCTGTTTGGCTGGATTTATCTATTTCGTCGTCCCCTACAATATGAACGTTTAGGAAATTTCTTACGCACCTAACGAAAGCTCTATTGCAGGCTATGGTCTCTAAGAACTTAGTCGCAAAGCTACTAGTGTTATCTAAAGTGGCGTTAGCCATATCCTGAAAGATCACTGGTTCCCCGAAAGTTTCATAGTTTGGTAGGAATTTCATTCTGCATACCACGGCAACATGATTTAACTCACACCTAACTGTTTCATACGCTACATCTGAAAACCCTCTTAATTTAGCTAACTCTTTAATCCCGCTAAGTTTTATTAATAATTGATAATCCTTCAGCCCTATTATAGATCTAGGTAGATCTTTTTTTCTTAAACTGAACCAAGATTTATTTGGAAAGAGGTTTTCGTCTTTAATCATAGCTCTCCAATTCACAGAGCCATCCTCCGAGAATTCGTAATCTACATTATCAAGTAATCCAAATTCATTTCTAAGAAATTTGCCTGGACCGTCTTTGTAGTTTTTGATATAAACTAAATTACTTTGTTCTTCGTTTTCTGAATTATTTTCTGATGTCTTTGTTTTTACCATGATTTTTGTCGTTATAAATTTTTAGAGTATCAATTTCTTCCCAGAATTCAGGGCAGTCTATAACTTGGTCATGTTCTCCTTCGAGCTCATTTTTCCAAGCAGCCTTACTGCTGTATATTTGTCCTCCTGATATGATTTTCATTGAATTTTTATAACGACTATTATTACATAGTTTTTCAGAATTGTCAAGATCTTTTTTAGTTTTTTCTTTTAATAAAGTAATCGGCCAGTCGAAGAATTTTAATCTTAGTTCATTTATTATACTTTCATCTTTGCATAATAGATTGAATCTAACGCCTCCTTTTTCTAGAGATTTAAAATAACTTTCTTTGCTGTCGTGTGATACGAAATAATTTATTCTGTTTATATTTTTACGTATAACATCTAAGTATCTAACTTTCATTGGTTTGTCGAGAAATATATTACATTTTCTATCGTATGCCCATTTTGCTATATTTTGCTCGTCAAAACATTCATGACCCCATATGTTAACGGGTTGACCCTTGGCAAAGCTTGCGGGCATTATATGGTTGGGAACTACGGAAATAGCTGGGATGTGGTATTGAGGCCCTAAATGTAGAGTTTCTATTTCTGAAATGGTATTTTTGATTTTTAACAATTTTAAAATAGACGAAGCTATTTCCTCAGGTTTAATTAAATTCACCATCTTCGGCGCTTCACTGTCAGAAAACGACGGCTTTAGCCCGTTCCTGTGGGACTCGATAAGTATCTGGTTTTCTTTGTCTCCCCAATATGGACCACAACACTCTTTAAATAGTACGCTATATAGGCACACTATTTTTTTATTAAAGCCAGAGGCTACATGAGTGCTAAATGAATCATTCCCAAAATGCAAAAGCGAATTCTGTATGATATATGCGGATTGTTTTATATTTGTTCTTCCGTGCAAATGCTCGCAACCCCTGATTGATTTATCTTCTTTTCCGCCTATTTGTATAACCTTAATTCCTTCGCTATTTAAATGAGGCAGAATCATTTCCATTACGTCATTATAGTAGTCGTAATTCTTTGCTTGCATTCCACTGCTCGCATGAAGGGTTATGTATTTGTTTTCGGCTATGGGGTAAAAGCAAGTCTCTATGTGGGGCTTATCTATTTTAACTCCACACGATAAGGCGTATTGTTCGATTAAGTGCATAAATTAAATTGTATTTTATCTTTACCGTTGTGCATGTAATTCAACATTCTTTGCGTCCCTATAAACGGAAGAAACGCTACTTCAAAAAAACCTTTATGATTTCCTTGCCCCTCCATTGATGGCAAACTGTCCAGTCCCTTGCTATATGGTATCACTTTATGTATATATGGGTTGCCGTCTAGTATGTCGAAATACTCTGGTTTTGTTGCGAAGTAAATGTTGTAATTAGGGTAAGTTTCTTTGATGTTTTTTAATAGCGATGTGCATAAGTAGATATCTCCAATGCTTTGGGGCATAGATATCAAGAGCCTGCCTCCTTCGTCGTCTTTATCTAAAAGCTCTATAAAGTCTATTTTTTGATTTTTTTGATTATCTTGAGTCGCTACCTGTTTGAAGTATTTTAAGACATCCTCTCTTGGCATATTTTCAGATAGTCTTTTCATCCAATGCTTGTGTCCGTCGTCTGTGCTGTCTAGATCTATTTTTAGTATATTTTTGTATAAGTCTATAACCCATTCTGAGTTATCTTCGATATGTGGAGGTGTGTAGCCTGCATTCTTTTCTTCTACTTCAAAATTAAAATCCCAGTCAACATCGGGCATTTCATCTATGATAGACTCCAGCTTCTTTCCGATGACCTCTATGCTATAATTATTTATTACAAATTCTCTCGATTTCTTGCCCACTTCTTTCGCCTTGCTAGGCTTCATTTTGAGAACCTTCTTGAGTTGATTAGCTATGCTTTGGGGGTTAGTGCTTGCTTTTATAAATTGAGTGCCAGGCTCTCTGTATTCGGTCCAGCTAAGAGGCAAGCTTCCGCTTTCATCGGTACAACAATCTTCTCCACAGCTGTAATTCGTAACCAGGGTTATAAGCTCTGCTAGTTTAGCTTCCTGAATAGGTATTTCTTGCCCGCCGCTAGTAAAGGGGTGGCAATAAACATTCATTAAATTATATATCTCGTTTAACTGCTCTTCGGAGACCCCAGCTTTAGTGTTGGTTGTTACTTGAGATTTCTCTGCGCCGCAAAATCTACAATCCAGATCTTCTTCTTTATAAGCTTTTATTTCGTACTTTTTACAGTTCTTGCAAAAATAAGTCGTAACTACTTTTTCTGGGTCAATGCCTTTTTCTTTAATTAATCTAGGAATGTCCCAGCCCTCTTTCCAGTGAGTATGTAATAACAGTTTAGTTTTAGATTCTGGGTTCTGATTGCAGAATATTTTAAACCCTTCAATTAAATTTGGAACGCTTTTTCTTAATTGGTTTCTAAAAACAAACCCCACTAAGAAGTCATCTTTTTTTATGTTTTGTTCTTTTCTTATTTTTAATCTATCTTCATCTTTAAGTTTGAAAAATTTAGATGTATCCAGAGCGCCATGTAAAGTTTTGACATGTTCGTGGCCAAGCCTGTTTAGTTCTTTAGATGCGAATGACGCCCAGGAGTAATAGTTTTTTATTTTAGGGGCGAGCTTGACAGCTTCCGGCAGAATGGGTAAACTGTCTAGCGTTGTCCATATCATGCAGTTAATTTTGTTCCACCACTTCTTTTCTGTATATCCAGAAAAAGCCCAAATATCTTCTATACCTATATATACATCAGGCTTCTCTTCTTCTAGAAATTTATCTATAGTTTGCCCTCCGTATCCAGCGCTTCTAGCTAAGCCGGGATCTTCATTTAGCTTGCGCAGCAGGGCTGGATTGTTTGGCAGTGAGCCTTGGCATTTCCATGGCAGGGTTGAAAGTATCGGGTCTCCCCATTTGATTCCGTTTGAGAATTCAACCAGTTCGTACTTTCCTGTTTTCTCTAAGTGGAGAAGTATATTTTTAGTATGCTTTCCGAAGCCAGTAAAAGCCTTGCAGTGATTGCTGTGTATTAATACCTTTTTCTTCTTCATTTAAAAAGGAGCTTCGTCATTGCCCGTGGGCTTTTTAGTTTCCTCTTGTTGGTCTTTTTTATATTTTTGTATGTTTTTGATTTCTTCTCTTCTTCTATGGGAATACAATTCTTTGAGGTAGAATTTCAAAAACTGATCAAGATTTTCCACTTCTCCAGGCTCAATAGGTATTCTGAATGACTGATTTCCGTTTCTTGTGAAAGTTATGCCAAAGGCTGGTAGGGTAATAGAACCGTTCTGCGTTTTTTGCTGCTTGTCCCACGGAACAAACTTAATGGACGTTTTGTTTTCTTCGTAGCTGTGGAACGCTGAATATTCGTAACGCTTGTTTAATGAGCTGATAATTCCGCCAATCTCAAATTCACTAAACTTTAGGTTTATGTTTTTGTCTGGATTGTCTTTATTTCCAGAAAAGTTTCCAGATCTTTTCTTGTCGTCCCAGCTGTATTGTTGTATTGCACTAACATAAACAACAGGTTCTTTGTTTCTGTTGACTCCGATTTTAAAATTAAATGCGCAACCTGCGTTTTTACTGTTTGGTTTGTATAGTGATATGCTCATAATATATTATTGATTTTATAAGAGATACTATCCTAGAATCTTTTTTTCTCAACTATTAATTTTATCTATATGATGGCACCAATCTTCTTCTGAGTATAGGTTGCTGTATTTTCTGTAACTAGATGTCCATATGTGATTAGGTAAATGTTTTATTCTAATTATGTCAAAATGTTTTTTCATTAATTCTGTGCAATTGCTCTCTTTGATTTTGTCATACTTTTTGTTAATAGGGTCCCAGTAGGTTTCTATTATAGCTTTGCATAATAATTGTTCTGGGAATCTAGAGACATTTTTAAGCGAGCATAGAGATACGGCCCTCGCGAAAACCGAGATCATTCGATCTTTCTGTCCAGCTACAATATGATCTGAAGGGTGAAATTTATTTTCCCTAGAGAATCTAAAATAAATGTTAGAGGTTATTATTTTAAACCAATTATAATTTTTTGTTTTTTCGTTTTTATTGTTGTGAGTATTGGATTTTAACATATGAACTAGAAGGTCTAGGTTTGGGAAGCTCTCATCTGACCTGACCTTTATACAAAAGAAACCTTTTGCGGCTTTGAGTCCATTTAATGCAGTGAAGTGCTGGTATATCCATGGGGCTTGTGCGCCCGGTTTTTTTTGAAATTTTGGTAAGTCTGAGTATTTATTAATTACTATTTTTATTTTATCTTTATATTTGTCTAGTTTATTTACTTCGTCTTTATCCCAGCAGCTAACTATAACCTCTCCGTATTTTAAATAACTATCTATAGTGTTGATTGATCTATCGTTTATCGGCCCTTGTATTATTATTGATACAGAGTTTTCTAACTTTTCGAATCTTTTTAGTATTTTTTTTTGTAGGTACAACGCAAAATTAGTAAAGCTAGGTACATACTTTAACTCTTTACCTGATTCGTCTTTTAATTTGTGCGGGTTCCAGTGATTCATTTTAAATAATCAGAACATAGCCCAAAGCAGGGCGGCCCTCCGTAATTTCTTGCGTCATCCACAACAAGAACGCTCTTATTGCTAACCCTCTTCCCTGGATATGTCCATATAAAGTTTTTGGAAGTTAATGTGAAGTCGTCTGATTCGTGCCAAAAATAATTTAATACCTTAAATTCGCTTAATAAATCCATAGCTTCTAGGTTTTTACAATGAATCCATAAGTGTCTAAAATTCTGAATTAGGAATTTCATTGGACACGGATTTTCAGGATTGTCGTGACCAAGCCATAGCTGTTCTTTCGCCCAGACATCGATTTCAACGTCAAACCCCGAGTCTAGAGCTTCTTGTATGTAGCTTATTGAGTTTTCTCTTTTCTCGTTCGGACCTTCGGTATTACCTCTATGGGAGATCAGTATCATCCGTGAAATATTTATCCCCAATCACTGAGGGCGTTTTGATTACGCAGGTTATAGTATTATCTTCAAGCGGCATGAAATCTGTAGCCTCGTTTTTTTCTATTAAAATAATATCGTCTTTTTTGTAAATTTCTCCGTTCATTCTTGCTGAGCCCTGTATTATTATCGATAGCTCCTCAGCCTCTTTGTGGACATGCCTATCTTGGTACTCTCCTTTTTCGTAACTTTTTACGGAAACTTCAAACTCTTTGGTTTTAAATATAGTGGGCGCAAAATTTCCCGCAACCCAGCCTCCTTTAAAGTTGTTTAGATTATATTTTTTCAAGATTTTTATTCGTTCGGATTTGGAGTGTTCGCCCATAGGTCAGGATCCGAGTCTTCTCTCCCTTGGTGTTCTAGAAAATACTTTAGGTCCTCTGGAGTTCCTAGTCCCCACATTTCCGGAATATCAAAGATTTTTATTTTTTTATTATCATTGATTGCTTCATTATAGACCGGACAAACGTAAAATTCATTGTTAACTCTTACGTCATTTTTTATCATCCGCTCTGCATATTTTACGTAATCCGAACCTTTAGTCCAATAATAAATACCCACTGTTGCTTTGTCGCTAATTGGCTTTTTCTCTTGAACCTCCGAGACAAAGCCGTTTTCATCTAGCTTTGCGTAACTCCATTTTGGGTGAGTTGAATAAAAGGTTAATATGCCCCCGTCAATATTATCCCCCACCATCGAGTACATGAATTCATTACTATCCCATTCTACAAACTGATCTGAGTTTGCAATCAGTAGAGGTTCGTCGTTATCGATAAGGCTTTTGGCTAGTAGGGTTGTGCAGGCCGCACCTTCTGTTACTCCGTTAACCGTTACTATCTCACAATCGGGAGAGATCATTTCCAGGGTTTCTTTTAAACTATATTTGTGATAATGTTCTTCTTGAACTATAAATATATGTTTTGCCTCTATGTTCAAGTTTTCTGTAATTACTTGAATCATTGGTTTTCCCCTCACTTCAATCAAGGGCTTCGGAAATGTGAATCCAGCCTTTTGGAAGCGCGAGCCTGCTCCAGCCATTGGTATTAGTACGTTCATTTTTCCCCCTTGCCATTTTTGGTTAATTTTTGAATTTGCATTTGCTTTGTCTATAGTATATTGTATTTTTGATAATTCGAGATCTTTTGCGTTTGTGACTCCGCATAAATGCGCGCCAGATAGCATTGCCGCCTTTCTTCCTATGTGAGAATCCTCCACGATGACACACTCTTTTGGTGCTAAACCAAGATTAATCATTGCCTTTAAATACATCTCTGGGTTAGGCTTGGAATTTTTCACATCTTCGTTTGTTACATAAAATTCCACATACTCAATCAACCCTTTTCTAAGTAGTATCATTTTGGTTGTCTCTCTGATGGAGTTCGAGCAAACACACATCTTGAATCCCCTGCTTTTTAGGTTTTTAAATATTTTTATTTGTTCAGGGTCAGGTTTTAATTCTGCGTTTATAAAGTCTATGGTAAATTCTTGCTTCCCTTTCCATACTTCTTTATGCATATCTTCAGGAAGACCTTTAAGCTCCGATAGCTTGTTTAGTTTTTTGGCGGTAGGCAGGCCGTCGTATGTAGATAAATGCTCCTCTCTTTTTATGGTGAATTTTGGATCCAAAGAGCTTAGGGATTTATTTAAGCAGTGGTAATGCATATCTCTAGAGTCAACTAAAACTCCGTCAAGATCAAATAGTATCGCCTTAATCATTTAAACAAGATAGTTCTTTTCCGAGAGCTCTTCTATGTCTTTCTCGAAGTAGGGATATGTTATATAGTTTTTAGATAATGTTTTGTTTCCAGCCCTGCTTATAGTCTCTGCTGTCCAGGGGTACGGATCAAACCCGTATTTATCAAGTATCAGTTTTAGCGATATGGAGTTATTTATAGTGTCCGAATCGCTCCATTGTTTTTCGTCTATTTTTCTGACATCTGGGTCTACAAGGTACTTTCTAGAACCTGTTTCGTCGTTTTTTAATATTGGGTTTAATACCCTATTGTGTCCGATGTCCTGTATCGATGACCCATCCTTGTTGTACATAACACATCTCCAGAAGAAATCCGCAGCCTGCCTGAATAGCCCGCAAAACCTCTCGTCCCATAGTCCGGTTTTAATTATAGATTCCGGTAGGTAAGAGTGGAATTGGTCCCCATGTCCGTTTTGTATGAATGAATATTTTTTATGCAAATTTACGCATTTTGATGCCCAGTCTTTTTTGAATACAGAATCGTCTTGACTGCAAACTACTATATCACAATCAGGATTTTTTAAAGACTTAAATCCATTAATGATGGCCTGGTTCCAATTTCTCGAAAGGTGCCCAGTAGACCAATTGGGTCTCAGGTCATTGTTCATTACTGAGATTTTATCTTTAAATTCTTCTGGTATTTTTAAAGTCGTGTGATTGTTTATCAAAAAAACTTCGAAGTCAAAGTTATTTATATCACTATTAAATAAAGATGGAAGGGTGACCCGTAACCTCTTATCCCCTAGGTAGGTAACTATAAATATCTTGATCTTCACAGGTTAGCCGTTTCTCAGTTCATGTATCTCGAAATCTTCTGGAAGTTCATGCTCCTTTATGTGCCACCAGTCAACAGGAAATCCAAAGTCGGAGTATTCCTCTGGAATGCCTGGATGTTCATCTAGGCATGATTCAAAGAAGAATGAGTCGGGCTTCTTTCCTATATGTCTCCATATATTAAACATGAACGTGTTTACTGCAGAAACTACTCCGATATGTTCGTAGTCATGCCCTCCTATAATTCCTCCTTTTTTGATTTTTGGATAAATAGCTTTAATTTCTTTTAGTAAATGATTAAATTCGTGGCTTGAGTCTAGGTAAACAAAGTCTAGCGGCTCGTCTATCTCCTTAAGCTTGTCGATGGAATTTCCTTTCATGAACTCAACATTGTCTCTGTTTATTAGTGAGGTTCCAGGCTCTCTGGGGGGATCGTTTACGTCAATCAGGTAAAGCTTCCTTATATCTAGATTTGTATATATATTTTGAGAGTTCAGGCAACTCCCAATTCCTGACTCAACTCCAACCAAATCTTTTTTTCCTTTTAACGTCTCCATTGAGGGTCGTAATTTGGTTAGGATTTTATTTTCTTCCCATTTTTTGCTTGCTAGATATTTATTTACATCGTACCAGTTTCTTTGCAGGTCTTCGCTTCCGTATGATTTGTTCATACTGGATAGTATTTTTTAATTTATTATTTTCTATTTAATATGAATTTTTCAAATAGTATTTTGTCACATTTTTCTATATTTACATATTGGTCCCAGAAGTTTATTGCGCTGTTCCTTATTTTCTTGTAGCTGTCATCTTCAATAGAGAGAAGTTCTATTGGGTCTATAGTTCTTCTAACACACATAGAGTCCCAGCTGACCTCGTCCTGAAATGGGTAATCATTCATGCCTGAAACTATAGGAACTGTTCCCGACATCATTGATTGATAGAGCCTAAATGAACTACTTCCCGCCCCTCTAGGAGCAAATGAAAACTTAGAAGCAGATAATCTTTTGCAGAAATTTTTATTTAATTTTATTCTTTCTTCTTTATCTTTTATATGCCAGATAGGTTTTGTTTTCTCTTTGTCGAACTTTGGTAGGTTGTAGTTGAATATTTTATCTCTATTGGCGTAACCTGTTTGACCTGTGAAGCAAAAGTTATTTATTTTGTTTGAGGCTCTACATTCTTTTATGAAAAAAGCATCTTTAATCATTTCGTATTCAAAATGCCTCATAGTTAGAGGTATTGGTATTATTTTTCTGTGGGAATTCTCTATAGACCCCATCAATGGTTGGCATATGAATTTAGTGCAAACGCTATCTTTGTAGGCGAAGCTTGGGTTGTCGTGCATCGCTAAACAAAAACATTTATCTCCGTATTTTTTATATAAATCTGTGTTTGATAGTCTGTCAAAGTCTCTATTGCATTCTAGATAATCTAGATGTAATAATATCGCATCTGCTTCGTTATGTTTTTCTGTATAATCTATGCGGTCTAGATTATGGGAAAATGGTCTTCCTAGTATTGGGTCGTGTAAGGTATCTTCGCTTCCATTGATTACCGATACTTTTATTCTAGAATTCATATCCATATAGCTCTATATCTCTTGCGAAAGATTCCCTGACTATGTCTCTAGTCTCATTGTCGTAATAATCTCTATAATTTTTTTTATCCCTATCTCTTGATCTTGATTTTTTATTGGGGTCAACCTTGATGCCGCAAATATCTCGAAGGGAATTTAACCCTTTTTCTCTATTTTCGAATTTGATAATTAAGTCCATTTCTTCATCGGCATAATCAGAGCACTGAAACCCGTGCTCCCAGGGGGCGGGTCTATAATGTTTCAAGAAAAATAACAAACTTTTTCCAGTTCTTATTCCGTAAGCTTCGTGGAAAACTTGGTGATAAAAAGATATAACTCTATCCCAGGGGTTCCTGACTATTGTAAACTTAAAATAATCATCCCATTCTTTATTTAGGTGCTGCTTTATTTGGCTTGCCCTTAGGTGTTTTTGATGATCTGGCACTAATTGGTCTTTTAGTATTTCATTCTCGATCGATGTCCCGCTAGTTCTGGGGGCATGAATGAATATTATTTTTTGTTCACTTAAAATCATTTTTAAGTCTCATCCTAAAATTGGCTTCATCACTTGCGGCGAATGTGTCGTTTTTTTCGTCAAGAGAATCTCTTGAGTTATTATTGTCCTTGTGAGACCAGTGTTTGTGTCTTATTATTATCTTGTCTATGTATTGACATTTATTTAGTTTTTGTGAGACTTTGGTAAATTCATTGTCGCAATAAAGGGTTATATAGGAAGGGTGATATATATATCCGAATCTGTCATAATATTTCTTTCCTAAGATACAGAGTGTGTTTAGGTTTTGCCCTTGGTAGCCATCATTATACCAAAGAACTCCATCTGTATTTGGAAAGAATTTTTTCATATCATCAACTATTGTAGAATCATAACCAATGAGCTCTGGATGCATGTCGTCGCTCGCGAGTAGGCATACGTCGAAATCTTGATCTTTGACTCCTGAGTTTATTGCACATATTTTTGTTGTGAAATTGCTAATTAGGTTATTTTTTACTATCCTATTCTCATTAAATATAATACTTACATTTGGGAAGGAGCGAATTAAGTCGATAGTTGTTTTTTGATTCATTGATCTATCGTCCTTGTCACAGCTGATCACGAATCTAGTTTCTTTATGTGTCGATAGGTTTATATATGACTTTAATACTTCTATGCATTTATTTAATCTATTTCTAGTGGGTAATACTATTAGTAATTTCATTATAATAAGTTGTTTAAGAAATTATTTAATTTAAGATTTTGTTCTTCGTTGTTTATTATCTCTCTTATTTTTTTAGAGCAATTAAATTGAACCTCATTCCTAAATTCTTTATTGGAGAGAAAGAAATTTAACTGAGATGTGTAGTCCCCTAGATCTCTGAATGTAAAGGCTGTTACGCCCAACTTTAACCATTGAAGATAGCTCTTTCCTTCCGTTAAAGGTTCCCAGAAGAATACGGGCCTACCTTTTGCCATGCTTTCTATAACTGCGAAGCCATAGCCTTCTAGTCTCTTAATGTGCAGTGTTGCACAGCTTTTATTCATCACTTCGGACGTCTCTTTTTTAGTCTTATCTTCGCATAATAAATAATCCGCTGAGGTTGCTTTTTTTATTTTGTTGTAGCATTCGAAGTCTTCGGGGAAATTGTCTTTATAATTGCATATATAAGTTCCTATTATATCTGAATCGCTCACGCCTTCGTAGGAAAACATTTCGTAATCAATCCATGGCCTGTAGTGGAAGTAGTGTTTTTTGTTTTTTTCGCAAAGCCTTGCTGCCAGCTGATCTGCGGGCATATAGTTCTGTATTATGTCCCATGGGTAAGCTGTATCCCAATAATCATTTCCGCTATAAAACGCTAATTTAGCTCCCCATTTTTTAGCCTCTTGCCACAATACGTTTATAACTTCGAATTGATTCTCAAACGCGCTTACAAATATAACCTCTGGTTTTATGTCGAGAATTTCTTCTTTGCTGGCATAGATAGTGTTTTTTGCAAATCCATACTTTTCAGTAGATTTCCTTGAGTGAGACTTGTTCCACGCCCACCCTTGGGGAGGTAGTTCTGATATTTCGTATTCTTCAGAGGGAATTATTAATTGGTGCCCAAGCTTCTCCAGGCTTAAGCTTAAGTTTTTAGTTAGGGTTATATGTATATCTGGAAAGAATATTTTCATTCAGCTATTGTAGATGTATGTCCCCTGTTTCTCCATTTTTTACCATCTTTGCATAGGATCGTTTTTATATTACCAAAGGAATTTGTACCTGTCAATTGTTTGTATTTACATTGTTGTATGTTCAGGCATGTTGTTATTACGGACTCGGGGACTTTAATCATGTATTCTGGGTACCCACTATCCCACATAGTTTGTATAGATGTCGTCACTCTGGACAGGCAGTTGGCATATTTATTCATTTGGTCTGGGCTTCCTATCGCTAGTTGGTCGTTAACTTGATTTGGCAGTGAAGCTTTTTCATGCACAAAACTAAAACTAAATTCATTTTTCATTTCTTTTTCATGATCATAAATATTGTCACTTTCGAATAACGGCAATCTAATGTGTTTGTTTTTTAAGCAATCTTTTATTTCGTGAGTTTTTATTTGCTCTAGTACTTGTATGTCCGGCCTTAGCCTTATGACTAAGTCATAATTAATTTTTTTCAACGAAGCATAATTATGAAACATCGTGTTTGAGGCCTTTACCCCTACCAGCATCGGAATTAGTCCGGGGCCTGGCTCGCAGGGCAAGTTCTTTGTTGGATCCAATAGCTTCATTGTTTTCTCAAAATTAAGTATTTCCCGTTTTACAGGGTTGTAATAATTAGCAAAGTCGTAAGACGGTTGGTCTTCCCAGGTTGTAAGGAAGATATCTGGCCTTAATGGCCAGATTATGTTTTTTGTAATTGACTCCACGCAATGCTTCCAGTCTCCGAGTTTGCCGCTAAATAATAATGCTGTTCTCATTCTGTGATATACCCTGTTATGTCTCTCTGCGCTACAAGCTGCTCTATATTATCCAACAGGAAGGGGTAGAGCTTGTACGCCGGATTCCTTAATGTGTTTTTTATTATTCTAGACGCGCTTTTTATATCATAATGCAATGGGAACACAAACTTTTCGTTAAATAACCAACGTATAAGATAAGAATATTGTACGGTTCCGTATTGCTCGCAATATTTTGAAAAGGTGAACGTGGGCTTTCCTAGGTGGTAGGGTATATATCTAACCCCAGAATCAACACCAAAGAAAGCTATACATTTACTTGATGCGTAAAATATTTCCTCAAGAGATAGAGGGAGAAAAGATATGTTTTCTAAGTTTTCGTTCATCAGTTTTGAGTATTTGTGCTCCGACTTTTCGTCGTAAAGTATTACTAGGTGAAAGTCTTGTATTATGTTTTTTATTAATTTATTTATATACCAATCTTCCATGTTAGAGTCAGCACCGTCCCTAGCATATAGATGTGCGAGTACAAATTTGTCAGGGAGCTCTACTCCGGTTTTTGGTTGAACCTCTGGCGCGGGAAAAAAATTAAAACTCTTGAACCAGTCATACTCATGATTTAGCCATTCTAGTGAGTCTATATGAAGATCGTAAAACTTGTCATAAGAGGATTCCATTCTTGCTCTAATCTCATCTGGGACATTATTTATATTTCCGGGATGAAGTTCTTCGGGGAAATTAGAACATTTGATTTTGAATTTATTGTATTTTTTGTCCTTAATAATAAATATGTTTTCAAAATGAGACGGCCACATGGCGTTTAGTATGTTTGATTGGGCTCTGTTTCCTTCTGTATCTGAAAAAAGATCTATAGTACAATCTGGGTGAAGCTGTTTTATTGCAGGTATAAACCTGTTTGCTGCAAAATGGTCGCCCAAACCCCCTTCCATCCTTACGGAAACTCTCACGACACCCTCCCGTTTACTAGAACCTTGCCCTCTATCACAAATGTTTTTAGCTGGGTTAACATCTTGTTTGCAGTCTTTCTTCTTTTTATGTGGTTGTTTTTGGAAAGCCTCTTCATGCTTGCCGATATCTTGCCGTAGGACATCCCCCCTAGGTCTTCTGCTATTTTGTTATTGGAAAAGAATATAGGTTTGCCGTGCCCCCCTTTCATCAATAAATAACTATATACTACTAAATCGTTTCCTATTAATCTTCCACTAATCACATCTTCTTGTATTACCATTGGTATCTGTATAAATTTCCTCATGCCGACAATAGTAACATACGATTCGTTTTTCGTCAAGTAGAATTCATAAAAATCAACTTTAGTAGTTGAAAAAATTGTACGATGTTAATAGTATAGAGTTCCTTACTATATTTTTTATTAATATATAAATATAAGATATTGACATTATTGGGTTTTGATGATATACTGTTCTCATGAAATTTATAGATTTAAGTGATGATAGATACTTTTTAATAAAGTGTTCTGACTGGTCGGTGATTCTATCCGCCGAAGATGAGGTCGAAGCATGCACCGTAGCCTTAACGGGAATGCTGAAAAAAAGAGGTAAGCAGTTAAAACTCTCATCAGTAATGATATCCAACGAACTAAAGCATGATGTCATGGATGAAGACTATGATGAGCTGGTAGCTTACCACTCTGTATCAAGAATGCTCGCCAATGCAGGAATGCACGAGCTTTCATCTAATATGAAAAGTATATTTGGAGCATAAAAAATATGAAGATAATAGGAATATCGGGGCTGGCGAGGTCGGGGAAAGATTCATTTTATGAATTTTGTAAACCATTACTGGATCAGGAAGGAATAGGGCACAGGAGAATGGCATTCGCGGACGAACTGAAAGAAGAGGCAGACACTATCTTGAGCAAATACGTAGGCATATCAGCATTTACTGAAGATACCGAAGAAAAGAAGATTATACGCCCGCTTCTAGTTACCTACGGCACACACATAAGAAGAAAGATGAACCCAGATTGCTGGATAGAGAAAGTGAGAGGCAAAATGAGACGCCTTGAAAAAAGCGAAGAAATTGTCTTCATAACGGACGTTAGATTCAAGAACGAAATAGAATGGGTACACAAAGAAGGGGGGTCTTCGATACATGTATCTAGGTCCGGCATAGTCCCCCCAAACGAAGATGAAAAACAGAACGACCCCATCCTAAGAAAAGAATCTAATTTCAGAATAAAATGGAATAACTTTGATACAGAAGATATGATCAAGATAAACAACGAGGTAAATGAAATACTAAAATCTATACTATGAATAATTTATCTGATTTAGAAATAATAAACGAAATCAAGGAGGATAAGAACGTTGAGGAGAATTTGCAAAATTTAGTCGAAAGACATAGCGGTATTTATCTAGACATGGTTAATGCCTACTCATCAAACGGCAACCCCTACATAGACAGGTCTGAGCTGGTAAAAGACAAGGAGTACAAGATATACCTAGCGGCGCTTAATTTTGACGAAAGTAGAGGTGCTAAATTCAGCACTTACCTGGGGAACGAAACTAAATGGTCTTGCCTGAACACTTACAATAAAAACAAAAGAAAGCCGGTGTTCAACTCTGAATATATAGAAAATATGCCCGAAAACCCAAATTTTAACGAAGAGAATATGGCTGAATCACTAAAGAGAGACATGTTTGATAAAGTTTTATCAATCATCAAGCATCACCCCGACAAAAGAGTTGAAAAAATATTTAAAATGAGATATATTATAGGAACAAAAAACAAAGTTATGGCATGGAAAGACATAGGAAACAAAATGAAATTAAGTATACAAGGCTGCATAAACATTCACAACTCAGCGGTTGTTCACGTCCAAGAAGAATTGAAAGGGGAGTTAAGTTTTGAATAAGTTCATAGGGCTAGGCAATCTAACGAAAGATCCAGAGCTTAAAGAGATTAAATCAGGAAAGTCGGTTTGTGTATTTAGCATAGCCATAAATAATAAAGTTAACGACTCTGTTACATTTGTTGATGTAGAGACATGGAATAAGTCTGCAGAAAATTGCGCAAGGTTCCTCAGTAAGGGAAGGAAGGTTCTAGTAGAAGGGAGGCTTCAATTAAACACCTGGAACTCCAAGAGCGGAGAGACTAGAAGTAAGTTGTTTTGTATAGCCGACCTAGTAACCTTCTTGGATAAATCTAGCGAGAATCAAGAATCAAGCAACAACCAACAGCAATCCGCACCAATCGAAGAAGATGAATTTGCGGACATTCCATTCTGATGAACAAATTAATATTCAAAGCCCCGCTAAACTCTTTGTCCTTCGGTAACGTTTCCTTTAACATACTTAGGGAAATTTTCAAAAAAGGTATAGACTTGGCTCTATTTCCTATTGGCAAGGTTGATATTAACTCGTTTGGAGAACAGAGCGAGGAATTCAAAAACTGGCTAGAAGACTCCATAAACAACAGGTTTACAAAATTAAACAAAGACACAACAACATTGCAAATGTGGCATCTAAACGGCTCTGAAAACAGGATAAGTAGAAAACAAATACTTTATACCTTTTTTGAGCTCGATAAACCTACAGGCAGTGAGATTAATCTTGGATCCATGCAGGATAAGCTTGTGTTTAGTAGCTCTTATGCTTCGGATAAATTCCCGGGCAGCAGCTTTGCGCCGCTAGGTTTTGATGAAACGTTTTTCAAAACAGACAAGCCCTACATGGGAAACAAGATCCACTTTGGATTAATGGGAAAGTTTGAAAAAAGAAAACACACAGCCAAGTTAATAAAAGCCTGGATAAAGAAATACGGAAACAACTATAACTACCAACTAACATGTTGCGTAACCAACCCGTTTTTCAAAAAAGAGCAAATGGAATCTATCTTGAGAGAAACGTTGGGAGGAAAGGCTTATGGAAATATAAACTTCCTTCCGTTCCTACCGCAAAACGCACAAGTAAATGACTTCTTGAACTCTATAGATATTGATATAGGAGGAATGAGCGGAGCGGAGGGCTGGAACCTTCCTTCTTTTAACGCATCCTGTTTGGGCAAGTGGAGTATCGTACTTAACTCAACGAGCCATAAAGATTGGGCGACCAAAGAAAACTGCATATTAGTAGAGCCAGACGGAAAAGAAGAAATATACGACAACATGTTCTTCCATAAAGGGGCTGCGTTTAACCAGGGAAGCATGTATACCTTTGATGAAGAAGAGTTTGTATCCGCAATGGAAAAGGCTGAATCAATTTGCAGAAACGAGAACAATGAAGGTATCAAACTTAGGAACAAATTCACATACAAGAACACACTAGAAAGGATACTAGAATAATGCCTCTATATACATACGAGCACCCAGAAAACGGAAAAACTATCGACTTAATACAATCAATGAACGATAAGCATATTTATGTAGATGACTCTGGATTAAAATGGAACAGGGTCTTCCATTCCCCTCAAACATCAATAGATGCAGAGATTGACCCGTTCGACAAACAGGCATTTAAGGATAAGACCAATAACAAAAAAGGTACCTACGGAGATTTTCTAGACAAGAGTAAGGAATTAAGTCAAAAAAGAAAAGATAAGTGCGGTTACGACCCAATACAAAAAAAATTCTTTAAAGAATATAGCTCAAAAAGAAGGGGAGTCAAACATCCTCTAGATAGAGACTAAAATTTCGGTGTAATAACTTCTGGCATGAAGAACCCAGAAGATTTTAAAAACAATCCGTTATACACTGATATAACGAAGCTTGATCATTTATCACCGTCCCCTTCTTTTAATTACAGCTGGAGTCATGACTCGGGGCGTTGGGAGCCCCAGTCAGATATATTCAGTGGTTACATCGACTTAAGCGATACTCACAAGATATTGCTTGGGATATCAGGAACCATACAAGGTTTTACGGGGGCCCTAAGCGATATAAATATCGGGGTAAACCTAGACCAAGATACGGAATCCCATAGACTACTATCAGGCATATCTGGATCATTAGGAAATAATAACGATGGAGAAACCCATAGGCTACTATCGGGAATATCTGGATCATTAGGAAATAATAATGATGGAGAAACCCACAGGCTACTATCAGGAATATCTGGCGCCCTAGGCAATAATAATGATATAGAGACCCATCGACTACTTTCGGGGTTGTCTGAAGAGCTTTCTAATATACATATAGGGGTTGACTTAGACCACGATACAGAGACTCACAGGTTGCTTTCTGGGTTGTCTGGAGAACTTTCTAATATACATATAGGGGTTGACTTTGATCACGACACAGAGACACACAGGTTGCTTTCTGGGTTGTCTGGAGAACTTTCCAACATACATATAGGCGTTGACTTTGATCACGACACAGAGACACACAGGTTGCTTTCTGGCATCTCAGGGGAGCTTGCGGACATACATATAGGGGTTGATTTCGATCATGATGTACAAACCCACGAATTACTTTCTGGCATTTCTCGTCAATTATCAGGGATTCGAAAAGGGGTCGATTTAGATCACGATGGAGAAACCCATAGGTTACTGAATGCCGTAATAGGTAAATTAGATAACGTAGGAGGAACCTTAAATGTATGCGAAAATGGAATCCCTAGATCAAGGCAATTATCCCAACAGTGGAAATTAAAAACTAAAACCGTAAACCAAAAAATAGAAGAAGATTTTATATTGCTTGAGAACATCCCAGATCATCATAGATACGGGTATTCTACAGGGCAGAGTTACGGCACAGACAGAAGCTTGTTTGATGATATATACGGAACTTATTTTAACAATGGAAGAATGAACGCGAATACGCCAGAAGAGTTTCATCCGGATTACTTTATACATGCAGAATATACAGACCCAAATAGGGGCGTAGATAAAACAGAATGTTTTCATACTGATACTATGTTTGGGATTAGACAGGAAAACGTAGGAGCTAGCTTGATAAACTCTTACGAGCTCGAAGATTTTAATGAAATGTATAAAAGGGGACTGCTTGACCATGTCACTATTTTTAACCACTCCCCCTATCCGATTCAGTTTCACACTGCAAAAAACAGAAGATACGACAATAGAGAGCTTGTTTCTCCGTTAAATAAAGATATAATATACCTGGAGTCGGACATGGCGGTAAAAATACAAAACGATGAGGCTGGAGGTATTTTTATAAAAAGACCACACACAATCTCAGGTTTCACGGTTACCTATTCTTTAACCTACAAGGATACGGGTGTTTACGATGTTGTCCCCACGAACAATTTTAATCTATGGGAAATCGAAAAGCCGCAAAAAAGCAATTCCCACAAAGACTCCATTCTCCCAGTTGAAGAGCTTCCGGAAGATCCCGATTCTGAATTTAGCGTATGGGAGACTAAAGGCAATTATCTTATCCCAATACATGGAGAACCTCCTTTTGATACAGACTTTAGCCTGTGGAAGATTGAGGGAGATACCATGAAGGCTAAATAATGGACTTCTTCGAGATAAGTCATCCTATTAAAAAAATAGGACAAGATAAATATGTAATAGGAAAGCAAGCGCTAGACCCTCTTGTTTTAATCGAGGGAAAAAAAATACAGACCGAAATAGGTCAGTTCAAAAATGTTCTGTCTGACAGTTCGACTGCGATTAGTGGTTTTACAGAAAATTCCTTTATAGATAACTTAGTACTACAAACCGGAATCTTTCAGGATATATCGGGAGAAGTATTTCGCTCTGCTAGTGGTTTTACAGAAAATTCCTTTATAGACAACTTAGTACTACAAACCGGAATCTTTCAGGATATATCGGGAGAAGTATTTCGCTCTGCTAGTGGTTTTACAGAAAATTCCTTTATAGACAACTTAGTACTACAAACCGGAATCTTTCAGGATATATCGGGAGAAGTATTTCGCTCTGCTAGTGGTTTTACAGAAAATTCCTTTATAGACAACTTAGTACTACAAACCGGAATCTTTCAGGATATATCGGGAGAAACTTTTTACTCTGAGAAAGGGTCGAGTCAAGCGTTTTATGTAAGCGGAATCAATATAGCTGAATCGCTAATCAAGGTTGGTGGGGATTTGATATCTACAGGATTACATCTTCACGAACATATAGATTCCCTGAGTGGGGATTTGATATCTACAGGATTACATCTTCACGAACATATAGATTCCCTGAGTGGGGATTTGATATCTACAGGATTACGTCTTCACGAACATATAGATTCCCTGAGTGGGGATTTGATATCTACAGGATTACATCTTCACGAACATATAGATTCCCTGAGTGGGGATTTCATATCTACAGGATTACATCTCCAGCAACATATAGATTCCCTAAGCGGGGATTTGATATCTACAGGGTTACATCTCCAGCAGCATGTAGATTCTCTGAGCGGGGATTTGATATCTACAGGGTTACATCTCCACGAACATATAGAAAATCTAGAAGAAAGAATAAACAACATAAACTCCAACACCGGAACATCTCTGGTCTCTGGAAACTATAAAGAGCAAAGATTCTTGCTTGAAGAAGCTTTTGAAGAGGATGAGTTTGGAGATATAGTCCCAACAAACCACCCTTTTATTTCCGATCCGATGTGGATATTAAAAGCAGATGGCGACCTAGAGCTAAGAGCTAATGTGTGGAGATACGACACTGGCCCAGAAGCATTTACTAAAGATATATCTTTTTGATAATATTCGTGTAATATAAGTAATGGCTACAAGGAATTTAGTACCAAGAAATAGTGGAGAAGGCGGAGTAGGCAGGCTTGACAAAGCTTGGGCTACTGGCGTTTTTGATAACTTATATTTTGGAGGCCTATCAGTCTCAATGGATCAAAACGTCAGAACCTCAGATGATGTAGAATTTAATAGCGGTAATTTTGCCAGCGGCTTAACACTTGGAGGAGTCGATGTCTCAAAACTTGGAACTTCAATACAGCAAACTATATCGGGTTCTGCCGAATTTTTATTTTTCTCAAATGTCTCGGATAATAATGGGGTCACAGATAAAACATTTTATGAAACAGTAAATCCAGACTTATATCTATCAGGCGCAACAGTTGCCTCTGCAGAAAACCTAAGGGTAGAATTAAGGTGGGACGGCCCAAACGACGACTACATGGGAGAAGCTTTTGTAAACGGGCAACAAATTCCTCTTTCAAATATAGAAGAATTAGGCCAACACACTAGAAGGTTTAAAGGTTTTTTGGATAATTTCAACGCAGAAGGTTTAAATTTCATAACCGGAGAGGCGAATGATAGAAAAACGCTAATATCCATTAAAGAACTAGGGGCAGGCCCTGAAGCCATTAATCTCTCAATAGACTCAATTGGCAACGCTACGCCCAAAGTTGGAGAACTGCTTGGCTCCACACACTTAAAGCAGGGTGACCAAATTAATATCTATGCTGATTTTAATACGAGTGATGTATCCTCAATAAAAATTTTAAATTCTGGGCTATCTCAGGGTTCCAATTTCTCTAATTACAACCTTGTGAACCACGGCGGCTTCTACAGGGCAACTATACCAACAATCGTTTCAAGCAGAGTTGGCGTCCACGGAGTTGCGGTTCAGGCTGTTAATGGCTTTGGATCAACAGGGGACGCGATTAGATCTGATTCTTTTTCTAACAATAGCGGAACAAGAGACTTAGATCAGACTTATCCGAATATCTCCTCATCTGACCCAACCTCCTATAATGGAAGATCAGATGGATTAAGAGAGAGCGAAAGCGTATCATTTTATAATAATATAAGCAACTGGAACAGCTCGATAGATTTTATGGAATACGAAACTCTTTCTAGTGATATTTCTATTTCTAACTTAAACACCTTCGAGCAAAATAAAACAGTCTCCTACTTAAACGGTATATATAATAATTCAGATAATGTAAAAATTTACGCATACAGAACAGGAAACGGCGCAACAGATGAAGATTTTGTAAAAGTAAAAATTGCCAATGGTCCAGTCATAACCGGCTCAGAACTAAGTAAACAAGCCTCTTCTGCAACCTCCCCAAATCAAATAGGAACGTCAGAAGTTAAAGCTGGAGACGTAGTTGATTCAAAAATATTTATCGACGGAAACGGGGTTTCAATAAATGATATATCAATATCTGTACTAAGCCAAGGTCTATCGAATGGATCTCAAACATCGTACTCATCCTCATACTCAAAAAGTACCCTAGCTGATGGCAGTTTTGAATTTTTAGTACCAATTGATGTTTATGGGGCGCTAGGGAATTCATCTAGAGATGGAGAACAAGCTGTAACATTTAAGGCCAGGAATAACTTTGGTACAATTAGCGATACAGCAACAACAACGGGTACTGCCGAAATTAACAATGGAACGATACCGGTTATATCAATAAACTCTATAACGTATCCAGCCTCACAGCAAGCCATTAAATCAAGTGAGTCCACCTCGATAAGCAATAATGTAACAAATTTTGACTCCATAACTTACTCTTCCCCTAATAGCCAATTAAGTATATCAAACACATCCACATACGAACAAAATAAAAATGCGGATTATTTAGCTGGGGGTTACAATGTAGAAGGGGACGGCGGAGTTAATAATTTAAAAATCAGCGCAACAAAATCATCCAACGGAGCCACGACAGAATCTTTCAAAATAGTAAATATTGCAAACTCACCCCTTACCTTATCTATAAACAATTTAGCATCATCTTTATCTAGCTCACCTAATGGAGTATCTGACCAGTTTTATATGTCAAGCTCTCAATTAATGCTGTCAAACCCAACATTATCCACAGACTCTAACCAAATAAACCCCTCGAGCCTAAATCAAAATTCATCAGGTACAGGCAAAAATAGTAATTCCTATACGATAACAGTATCTGATTTAGATACAAAAGGCACCTTCAATTGGCAAGTTTCTGCAACAAACCTTGCTAATATAACAACAACATCAATATCATCAAACCCAACTTATAAATTAGCCGGCTTTTCTTCTAGAACTATCTCCGCTTCGCCAAATAGTCTTGGGGCTGGGCTAGCAGATATAGGAACAACAGTCTCAAACCCAAATAACCTTATATTTGAAAATATATCCGAAGGCGGGTCCGCACCAAACGGAGGCACCGCCTATACATACCAGTCCTACTCGGACGGGGTACAATTAAACAATACCTACGACTTAAATAATAAATTCGCAGTGTGCAATTCGAGCGGGGTAACTGACTCGGACGGAAATTATGTTTTCAATTTGGATAAATTAAATAGATCCGCTAACACATCCACATTAAATCCCGCTAGTTTCGTAATTTTTGAATAAATATTGAAAATTGCTGTGTAATAAAATGCGATGAATATATTGCTTACTGCCAATTATAAAAACGGGTTATTCAGTAACGGACTACAGCAAAATATAGTGTTCCTTGCTGAACTATTAAAAGGTATTGGCTTTACTCCAATTATTGCCATAAATCACAAAATAGAAGAATGCATTGATCCCCCAGCTGATATATTAATCATAGAAGAAGATGAATTATTAGAATATTGTGAAGATATATCTTTTATATTAAATACTGCATGGATGATTAATACTAATAAGATAAATTTTATAAAAAAATCAAACCCCAAATGCAAGAACGTTCACATATTATACGGCAATTCAATGCTTGCAGATATCGAAAGATGTAGCTGGAACGATCACATATCAGTGAATCCAGACGAAGTCGATGAAGTCTGGATCTCGCCGCACTATGAAATATCATTCGAATACTTTAAAACCTATTACAAAACAGAAAAGGTTTTTGAGCTACCTTATATATGGTCTCCAAAGTATGTAAAAATTCACGAAAAAATATGGAACTCAATAAATAAAAGCTGCTTTTATAATGAAAAAGATAAAAAACACATAGCAATATTAGAGCCCAACCTAAACATAACAAAGCATTGCCTTCCGTCGATTATGGCGTTAGAAGAATTTTTTAATCAAAATGGAAAAGAGCTTGAAAAAGATATAAATGTTTATTGCAGTGCAAAATTAATAGACAAGCTCTATTTCAAAACCTTAATTAATAAACTAAACATATTTAAACATAAAAAAATATTCTTCGCAAAAAGAAAAAAGGTTGCAGAAATCTTCTCCCACGAATGCGATTTAGTAGTATCCCATCAATTGCTAAACGGACTGAACTACACATACCTCGAAGCCTTATACTTCAACATACCACTGGTACATAATTCAGAATACATAAAAGAAGCGGGTTATTTTTACCCAGATTACGACACTAATTTAGCCGCAAAAGCTATAAAAAATGCCATAACGAACCATAGCAAAAACCTACAACAGTACAAGGAAAAATCAGCCCAAGTACTAAACAAGTATTCACCAACAAACCCAATTGTTATAGAAAAATATAAAAAATTATTGTCATGAAAATAGGAATCACACTTGATATGTCCACGGCTTTTTGGGCTAGCGGAATGCAACAACACATAACATTTTTATACGATTTATTCAAAAGAATAGGTCACGAATGTCATTATATAGTAAAAGAAAAACCCAAAAACAAAATACACTTCAAGCATACAGGTATGCTATTTACAGATTTAATGGAGGATGGCAATGAAAAGTTTGACTTATTAATTATTGCTGGATATGATATTCCCGCGAATGCTGTAAAAAAACTTAAACAAAGAAACGAAAAACTAAAAGTTATAGTCGCTCATTTCGGCCATAAATTAAACATTGATACATTTAACACGATATTCTCAACAAGATATCCCAACAAACATTACGAGTTAAACCCAAAATCTTTCGGTAAGGATATAGATCAAATATGGATATTACCCCACCACGAATCAGGCAAAGAGTATATAAAAACCTACTATGGAAACGATAATGTAATAACAACACCCATGATATGGGAGCCGTCATTTGTCCAGGAAGAGATAAATAAATTAAAAAACAAAAACTTATCTCCATTTTTCAAAAAAGAGTTCTCTAAAAAAGTTTGTATTTTTGAGCCAAATATCAACATGCTAAAAACCTGCATGGTACCATTAATGATCTGCGAAAGACTGGAGTTTAGGAAACCCAATAATATAGAATCCATAAATGTTTTTTGTGCAGAAAGAATCAGAGAAAGAAAATATTTTGAAGCGTTCGTTAAAAGATTAGATATACTGCAAAAGAAAGATTTTTGTTATTTTAATAATAGATGGTCATCACTCGATGCGTTAAGTAAGTTTGGAAGCGTTATAGTGAGCCACCAGGAAGATAATCAATATAATTACGCAAACTTTGAGCAGTTATATATGGGCTTACCATTAATTCACAACTGCCCAGGTCTTTGTGATATCGGATATTATTATGAAAAACACGACATCCTAGGGGGATCCAATCAGCTTTATAGCGCAATGATAAATCACGAAGAAGTTCAAGATCAATACACTCAGCAAGCAAGAGAGAAATTAAAAGAGTTTAGCCCATTCGAAACAAAAACCATAAACATTTTTTCAAAAATAATAGATGACATTAAAAAAAATAAGTAAAGCTTTCTTTATAAATCTCGACCGAAGAACAGACAGACTAGAACATATAAATAAAAGTCTACCATTTTCAGCAGAAAGGTCCTCCGCTGTTGACGCAAAAAACCTAGAGCTTAATGAAGAAATAAAAAAGATATTTAAAAAATGCTTAAATAAACTAACAAAAGCAGAAATAGCTTGCTGCTTGAGTCATTACAGGTTATGGAAAAAATTAACCCTCGATGAAAGTTCTGATAGTTATTTAATCCTAGAGGATGATGTTGTATTTAATGAAAAATTTGAAGATTACTGGAACTATGTTTTTTGCAAAAATATTCCGGATAATTATAATTTAATATATCTCGGCGGTTGCCAGCCATGGAACAAAGCAAAATACCCTGAAGTCTTAAATTGTTATAATAAATATTTCAATAACATCAAAAAAAATGATCACTTCTCTAAAGGAGACAATTATTGGCATATGACTACCAGCTCTTATGTGATAAGTAAAAATGCGGCAGAGTTATTTTGCAGCTCAATAGAAAAAGACGGCATGAGTTCTGCGGTTGATCATTTTATGATTAAGTTCTTTAAAGATGATTTACCAAAAAGAAACCCTGAATCTGTATTTCACTTAAACCCCCTTATGTCAAGGCAATTACATGAAGAAAACGGAAATACATCAATAGATAATAATTCAGACATCAGAAGCAACCAAGATAAGTTTGAGGAACAAAAGGTAACAAAAATAATTCACCAAAGCTGGAAAGACCGAAATATCCCGAACCATATATACAAAAAAGATTGGGTAGATTCCTGGAAAAACAAAAATCCCGACTGGCAATATATATTATGGACAGATGAAAATAATCGCGATTTAGTAAAAAATCATTATCCAAAATATCTAGAAATATACGACTCTTACGAGAATCCGATAGACAGGGCAGATGTTGCTAGGTTTTTTTACATGCATAGGTACGGAGGGGTGTATGTTGATTTGGATTTTAAATGCTTAAAGCCTCTAGATGATTTGTTTGCTGGCGAGACTATGGTTCTAGGTAAACAAAAAATGAAAGAAAGAGATCATATAATAAATAAAAATGAAATTCCCAATGCATTCAAATACTCTTCCCCCGGAGAAGACTTCTGGATAGATTGCGTAGATCTTCTACCAGAATATAAATATTTCAAAAACGGAGACCCCACTCCTCCAGAAATAGCAACTGGTCCAATCTTCCTCTTTGAGTGCCTCGAAAGGCTTAAGCCAAAAAATATGAAAATACTTGACCCTGATATTTTTTATCCAATAAGTTGGGATACGAATGGTTCTGCGGCAAATAATTCTATAAATAAAAAATGGCTTGAAGACCCAAAGGCTTGTTTTCCCGAGGCGTATGCCGTAACTTATTGGACTTGCTCCTGGAGAGATCAGTCTTGCGTGCATAAAAATAATAATATAAAACAAAAAGAACTCATAAACCTTAAAGATCAGTGGCAAAAATTTAAAGATTATAACTTCCTTAAATATTTCTCAAGTCAATTACCCAACCCTAAGATACCTGAGGATAAATTTAGCAAATATAATTCAGGCCAAAAAATAGCTATAGTTAGCTTATATACAAAAGAAATAGCAGACTACGCAATTCACTCAGAAAATTCTATAAAAGAATACTGCGACAAACAAGGTTACAGCTTTTACGTCTACAGAGAAAGTTTAGACAAAAACGGAAGCCCAAACTGGTCGAAATCTCAAGCGCTACTGAATCATATCGATGATCACGACTATATCGTATGGATGGATTCAGACACTTTAATTTTTAATCCAGAAAAAAAACTCGAGTCAATTATAGAAAAAGCTCCTAAGAAATTTATACTTGCCACAAAAGATATCGGCGACAATTGCATGTTGAACAGCGGAGTATTTTTTCTTAAATCTCATCAATACACAAAAAACTTAATCACAAAATGGAGAGACTTCAAAGGAGACAAATCTTCGCTGTATGCTAGCGGAGGGGATCAAGAAATATTATGCGAAATTCTACGAAAATCTGATGGTTACGGACTTAATAGAAAAATATTTGAAATGAACGAATTTAACACAGATCCAAGATTAGTGAACGAAGATACATTTATATTACATTTTATGGCCTACCCGCATGAATTAAAAAAAATATTCATGAGCTATTGGTGTAGCTAAAAAACCTTAAAACCCTTTGTTTATCAGGGTTGCAGAAAAAATAAAAGTTCCCAAAAGCTTTTTTTAAACGTAATTAATAGTAATGGCAAAGGTATTCCGTACCGAAACATTAAGCCTATCGGACAATATCCGATTGGCCTCGAGTGGAGCTGGCGCGTTCGAAATTCAGAGCGCAGGCGGATCCACACTAATGAGTAAAGCTACAATCGAAGCTGATATCTCAAGCTTACAAGCTCAGAGAGTAATCGACGAAAGTGATACTAACACTGAAATCTCCAGCTTACAAGCTGAAGACGTAAAGAACGAATCCGACCTTAGCGTTGACATTTCTTCTTTGCAAGCTCAGAGAGTAATCGACGAAAGTGATACTAACACTGAAATCTCCAGCTTACAAGCTGAAGACGTAAAGAACGAATCCGACCTTAGCGTTGACGTTTCTAGCTTACAAGCTGAAGACGTAAAGAACGAATCCGACCTTAGCGTTGACATCTCCAGCTTACAAGCTGAAGACGTAAAGAACGAATCCGACCTTAGCGTTGACGTTTCTAGCTTACAAGCTGAAGACGTAAAGAACGAATCCGACCTTAGCGTTGACATTTCTTCTTTAAATGCTGCGGTTGCATCCAATGATGTAGTAGCAATTAGCTCTACAGTAACTAATGGGTCAGACAATTCTGGTTCAATAAGCTTCGGTAGAATATTCGCTTCAACACCAGTTGTTGTTGCACTCCTGAGAAGTACAGATGCAAGTGATCCAATCATTGCATGCATGGTTTCAGCAGTAAGTACATCGGCTGCTACTGTAACATTCGCAGACTCAGTTCCTTCCGCTAATTATTCAGTGGAATTGATTGCGTCAATCGGATAATCAGTAACACGAGCAAGATTTAATTCTTGGGCGACCCTTCGGGGTCGCCTTTTTTGTGTAAAATAATATATGAATAGAAAAGATTTGTTTAATGATCTCTTTGGAGAAAAAGAAAAATATGAGTTGGGAGTATATCAACCAGAAAACAAAAAATACGCAAAAGAAAATCTTCCTGTAAAATACTCTGCTCCACAAGCCCAAAAACAATTAAGAAAACAATTTAAAAAATTACGGCATAAAGCTTTATATCTTAGTATGGAATATGAAGAACTAGTTGAAGAATTTGAAGAAGTTCGTCATAGGTTCATAAGCAAGATGCTAGAGTATTGTAAAAACAAAAAAATACAAGACCCATTTGAGTCAGTCGCTCCGGAAAAAAAACAAAAAGAAAACTTATCAGATGGAGACATGAATGAATTGTTCCGCGAGATAGTCAAGAAAACTCACCCCGACTTAAATAAAAACCTAACAGACGACGAAATTGAAGATCGGCTGGAACTATACAATGAAGCCGTGAAAGGCAAACAGGGGGGGGATTTCAGAAAAATACTTCAAGTGGCATTAGAGTTAAACGTCAAAATCAAAACAATAACCCCTGAATTTATACATCAATTAAAATCCGAAATACAAAAAATGAATAAAAACATGAAATATATTCGCGAGGACATTATGTACAAGTGGCACAAATCTACACCACAACAAAAACAACAAATGTTTGAGATTATAACAAGAAACCAAAAAGCCCTAGATTAAACTTGGGTATCTGATACTATTTTTTCTAAAGTTTTTACTTTTGCAGACAACTCCTTTACGGCCTCAATGAGGACAGCGCTAAGTTTTTCATAATCAACGGTTTTGTATTTGGTTTCGTCGCCTTCGAATTCTCCAACCTCAAATTTATGCTCTCTAACTATTTCAGGAATCACTTGCTCGACTTCTTGAGCTATAACCCCGATATCTTTTTGGTCTTTTCTTGAGCCTTTATTCCAAGTATAACTGACGCCCCTCATTGCCTCTATTTTATTGAGAGCTCCTTTTATTTCGGTTGCGTTATCTTTGAGTCTTTCGTCGGAGACTGTCGAAGAGAATGCTAAAACGTCACCATCTACATGAAGATCGCCACCGTTTTGTAGTTGCATCTTTACAACCCCGCCTTTTGCAAAATTAATTAGGGAGCTTGTGACTTGAACATAATCGTTTGTACTCGAACCTATAAGCGTTACTTCTCCACGCAAATCTGACTCCACGCTGAATGTTGTACCCGTTAAATCCAACCCAGTTCCCGCAGTGTAAGTTGTGTTGGTGTCTACAACCGTTTCTGTAGCGGTGCTAAGCGACGTAACATGTCCATATGTATCCAACCCTATATCTTGAATATAAGTTCTTCCAGAATTGTTAGAGGAGGCTGCGGAAGATGTGTCTGTGTGAGATATTGTTATACCTCCAGCAGCGTTAGTTACATCAATTCCGTTGCCACCAGTTAAAGCGTTATTAACCCATTTAGAAGAAGTAGCGTTCCATATTAAAACCTGACCATTTGATTTTGTTCCAATCGAGGTATCTTCCATCTCTCCAATGGTATCTCTTGCGTGAAGAACGTTTTCTCCGTCCCAATATAAAATTCCCCCAACAGAATAAAGCCTGTTTGTTGTTGTTACTGGGGCTGAAGAGTTTCCTATATAAATTCTTCCATTAACGTCAAGTCTTTCGCCAGGATTCGTAGTACCAATACCTACATTGCCGTTGGCGTCGATCACAAACCTTGTCTGACTATTAGTCGCGTCCCACATGTAAAATTTACCCCTTAAGTCTGCGTTGCTGGCAGTAGAACCCGCAACTCCCATATCCCATGACAAATTATCTACAACAGACCTTGTTGCCGCATAAAGAGTTCCTGCATCTATCTGCAACTTGTGCACAGGACTCGTAGTACCAATACCTACATTGCCAGCTGAATCAATAATAGCTCTGGGAGAACCAGAAGTAAAAAACTTTAGTTCATCATTATCTGATCCCGCAGAGTTTTCAGCGGAAATATAAGTATCCTGATCAACATCAACTACTCCTCCAAGAGATCCCCAAGCATTTCCAGCCCCAAAACCCTCGAATTGATCGGTTGTTGTATTGTATCTAATGTAGCCTTTATGAGTTGCTGAATTTGAAGTTGGGCGCTGAACAGTTGTTCCCTTTGGAATTTTCAATGCATCCGTATGATTTATCTCAAGACCAACGGCAGGATTAGTCGTTCCAATTCCTACATCTCCACCATCTTCAATAAAAATTCCATTTCCGCCGTCATCTTCAAGACTTAATCCTGCAGAGTCTCTAGCCCTTAACTTGTCGGAGAAAATGAATTTTCCATCAGCAACCCCTACATTTTCACTTAAATCCCAAGAGTCTGTAGCGTTGCTCCATAAAATAGTTTTTGGGGCATCTCCATGAAGGGTTATTCCTCCTCCATCTGCGGTTGAGTCTGTTTCCGCACCAGTAGAAGAAATTCCTATCTCGAGGTTTTTATCTTCGATCTTGACCGTGGTAGCTTCAACAATAAAGCTTTCTCCGTTAACTGTCAAGTCTCCATCTATAACACTGCTTCCTGTAACATAAAAATTTCCGCCGACATAAGAATTTGTGACTGTATAATTGCTTCCTTCAATAACGGAAGATCCTTCGATGACAGAAGAGCCCTTGGTAAGAGACGAACCGGTGACAGAAAAATCTCCACCAATATAAGAATCGGAAACTGTATAGTTATCTCCCTCAATAACGGAAGATCCTTCGATGATAGAAGAGCCCTTGGTAAGAGACGAACCGGTGACAGAAAAATCTCCACCAATATAAGAATCGGAAACTGTATAGTTATCTCCCTCAATAACGGAAGATCCTTCGATGATAGAAGAGCCCTTGGTAAGAGACGAACCGGTGACAGAAAAATCTCCACCAATATAAGAATCGGAAACTGTATAATTATCTCCCTCAATAACAGACGAACCATCAACCAATGAAGATCCTGAAATTTTAACGCTATCACTGAAATTCCAAGAGTCGTTAGAAAGCCTCCACAGAATGCTTTTGTCTGTATTCCCTTTTAGCGTAAAACCTCCCCCGTCAGCAAGAACGTCAGAGTTATTTCCGCTACCTGCATCTCCAATAACAATGTTTGTGTCTCTTACAGTTAGAACTGTAGAATTGACAGTATTGACCTCTCCCCAAATAAACATATTCCCCTTGAGATAAATATCGTCCTTGACGTATATGTTTGAAAATTGCCCGCTATTAAAATACGCCGCGCCCCAGGCAACTTCCGGAAGTCCCAATCCGCCTTCCCCACTTGCTCTGGGAATTATTATCTTAGTCGTTTTTTCTGGATTGCATGTCATGGTAGTATATAATACACTGTTTTTAATTGAAAGTTATATAATTTATGTTCTAATGTTCTTGTAGATATTTAAATAGATTCTTTTAATAAAACACCCAAACTCAAATCAGATTCATTAATCTCTGAAGAAAAAGAAACATTAAAACCTGTCGAGGAAACTCCATATATCATATAAGAGTAATAAGATAACGGCGGAGAAGAGGATTGAGAAATCATACTAATATTTATATCAGGGCTCTGAGAGTATGAGCCTACAACCCCCAGGTCCGAGTATTTGATTGAGACCTCACTGGCTCCAGAGGGTAAAGAGAAAGAAGAAGAGTGTATGGAATCATCTAATGCTTGCAAGTTTCCAGAAATTATAGAAACTGAATTCTCTAGCTCTTCATCTTTGGACTGGTCTCCCAGCTTTCTTGTGAATACCCAGTCGCTTAAATTATTTTCTCCAGTTTTTTCATACAAAAAATTACTATCAGTATCTATATATTCAGAACCTATAATCCCTGCAGCCTTCGAGCTTCCCGAAGGGGGCCCAACATCAGAGATTAAAGGTTTTCTTATACCCAGGTTAGCATTTACGAAGGTCTCGAACGCGCCCATGTCTTATTGCCCCCTTTTGCTGTGAAAGAGTAATGCTGCAGAATATAAATCGAGCTGATGCTCGGAAGCTATATCTTGAACTCCTATTTGAGTGCCCAATTTTGCTATATTAGCAGAAGAGGCAATGCACTGTTTTAACTTTTCGTCCCAATTGGACGAGTCTTCGGAGATAATAACGGAAGCGCACAATTCGTCAAGCATGTTTTTTTCCGACTTACTTAACCTCTTCTTTGATGATTTGTTTTTCATCTCTGATTGAGCGGTTTTCTTCAAAGCTTCGGTTTGGTATATAACGCTCTGAAGAGCTTCTCTGCTGTATAAATCCTTTGCCTTGGACTCTTGCGGTATCTCAGAAGTCCCGACAGGCCTTCCAACTTCAGACTTAGCTTTTGGCTTCTGAACGTTTCCTTCGGGGGGATCAGGGGGATTTATCATTGGGGTTCCGCCAACGATAGGGTTAAACATCCCATCTTTTCTTTGTTTGATAAATTCTTTTTGAGCGGAATCTAAATCCTCCGAATTGGGGTATATTCCCTTGTTTAGAACCTCCATTCCTTGCTGTGGAGTGATAACCCCCAGCTCCATAAGTCTTGTTGCGACCCTTTGTAATTGGACCTCATCTTTAACGTCTGTCTCTTGAAATTTAACGACAGGGTATTTTCTAAAACCTAAATTCTGGCAAACCATTTTTATTTGAGGCTGAAGAAAATCATACAAAAAAGCGTTCCTAGATTCCTTTAGCCTTTCCATAAAGATTGTTGTTTTGACCTGCGTATTGCTATACCTCTCATCCCCTACTATAACGTTCTGAAGCCCTTCTTTTATATCGGCGTTAATAACTTCGTATTTGCTGGGGCCAACAACCTTGCCTATATCTGGAATTATAAATTGAGCTTTAGTGGTGTAGTCGCTAACTAAAACTCGACCCACGCTTTCGTTTTTGAATAAGTTTTGCATGGCCTCCATGTTTCTCGGGTTAATGCCCCCCTTATCGGGCTCCGCACCCATTGTTATGAGAAGTATAACATTCTCAATAGTTCTACAGATAGCTTGATCTATTTTTTTTAGTTCTAATTTAAAGTTAATATCGTCTAGCACTGGATAACCAAACGGAATAGCAAAAGGTTCGTAATCCTGCTTTTTATAAAATGAGTATATTAATTTAGATGGGTCAAGCTTTATATTTATTCCGTCTGAGTTATAGCTTCCGTTAACAATTTTATCCTTAACGCTTTTGTCTAGAGAATCAAATACTTCTTGATCATAGTCGGTCTTTGGATTCTTTAACCTTTCTATATCGTACTCTGAAAGTACTTTTTCGTACGCCCCCGACTCAAAAGAGCTTGCTTTATTCGCTGTAACGTCAAAAGGGTTAAGCATAACATACCTAACCGGCAGCTTGCCGGGTTGCAGCGATATGGTTGACCCGTAAACTTTACTTAATTTATCGAAATCGTCCTTAGAAAAAGAGCCATCAACTCTGTATAAAAATATATTACCGCTTCGATAATATTCTCTAAAATATTGATCCTTTAGATTCCATAGGTTGATTTTGTCAAACCATTTAGTTATAAAATCTCTTGATTTTTGAGTCCCTCCTTCAAGGTATACCTCTGCATTAGCAAACTCAGACATAACGTCTATAGCGTTTCTAAATACAGATACATTAGCGTAGGCCTTTTGGCACAATTCGATAGATTCTCTTACGCTTACTCCGTCCGAGCCATAAGTGTAAGGTAATAACCCTCCAGATATATTGGCAAACCTGTCCTTTTTATTGTTGCTATGTATATAGTTTCTCCGAGATACGGTATCTTCGTTTTTGCTTGGCGATCTTGAATAGTTGGCTTTTGACTCTGAGTAAAACGGCTCTCCCGCAGACATAGGAGCAATGGGGTCAAGGCTTTCTTGAGCTTTAATATAATCGCTAATAGAGGAGGGCTCTTGCTTTTCGAACTTATTCCAATAATTAGACTTTTTATTATATTTTCTTTTACTCATCCCTTATGGTACACAAAAGTTAAAGTAAAGTCTACCCAAAGTTGAAAGTTAACTTTCAACTTTAAGGTTATAGCTGATTGTGTATATATAAGAATGTCAAACAAAAAACAGAAAAGATGCTTGGTTAGCACAGCGCAGGGAGAGGTCGAGGGCACTATAACCAAGGAGTACGAAGAAGTTGGAGGGGCTAACGACGGAGCTATTTTCGCCATAATAGAGCTAGACAATGGCCAAACAATAACGGTAATAATGTCAGAAGCTAAAGATTGATTGGTGTATAAATATAAACATTTTAAAAATAAATTATAAATATCATGATTTTTGCAATAACAACATTAATTTCCGCGCTAAGCATTTCTATCATAGCAGCATACTTCAGTATTATCGGCCTAGCAACCATCTTTCCAGGATCCATGTACGCAGTGATAGCCATGGGATCCGTTCTAGAAATAGGTAAAATTATAGCGTCAATTTGGCTTCACAAAAACTGGAAGTCGGCACCAAGAATGATAAAGTTTTATCTTTTTTCTGCAATTCTTGTTTTGATGGGAATAACAAGCATGGGGATTTTTGGATTTCTATCCAAGTCCCACATAGAGCATGAGCAAGTTGCAGAAAAGTCTAAAGCTTTAGTTGCTCAAGTGGAAAACAAAATAGAAAGACAGAGAGAATACATCCAGAGACAGAAAGAGTTGATAGCTAAAAAAGAAGAGAAATCAGAAAACCTTGGAGGAAAAACCTCGGAAAATATAAAGCTCGAACAGGAAAAAATATCACAACTAACAAACCAACTAGACAGAGACATAAGCATCGACAATGAAATATTAAAGTCCCTCAATAATAAAACCTCCACACTAGACAAAGAATTAAATGATTTAAAAAACAAATCTGGCGGATTATTCTCCAGTAAAAAGAAAGATATTGAAGCTAAGATATTAGATCAAAAAAGTGAAAGAGAAAATATAGCTAAAAAAATAAAAATAGCAGAAGATAATATATCGAAACAAAGAGCAGAAACTTCTGAAATAATATCCAATATAAGAAAGAGGATACAAGAATATCAATCCCTAGGGTTTGAAAACCCAGGAGACTCAGAATCCAAAGTTGAGCTTCTTAACACTAATATATCCAAAGCCTTAGACGATATTGACGCCCTGGAGCAAGAAAAATTTAACTACAGCGACGGAACGCGGCAGCTGGAAGCCGAGGTTGGGCCAATTAAATATGTTGCGGAATTTATTTCAGACCTAACTGGATCTTCCTTTGATATTAGCAAAGCAGTAAGGATAGTTATATTGATTCTCATCTTTGTATTTGATCCCCTAGCTATATTGCTAGTGTTGGCTGCGCACATTAGCCTATCAAAAAGATTTCCAAATATAATTATAGACGAAGAATCTTACATCAAAAAAACATCTGAGCTAGAATTCAAGGAAAGAGAAATAACCTCAAAAGAGCTAGAGCTCACAGAGAGACAAAAAGATATTGACGAAAACTCCAAAATTATAGATCTCCACGAAGAGCAAATAAAACAGTACCAAAAAGAAATCTCTGAAAACAAAGACGCAATAAGGCTAATCAAACTAGAAACAGAGAAAAGTATAATCGACATGGAAAAACATTCTCCAATAAAAGAAGAAATTGACAATCTAATAAAAAAGAAAGAACAGGAATCTGCTATATTAAATAAATTAAAAAACGAAAAAAGCAACATTCTGTGCAAGCTCGAAAAGTTCGACGAAGACTGTAGAGAAATAAAAAGCGTCTTTACAAAGCACGGAGAAAATAAAGATAAAATAACAAAGCTAAAAGAAAAGCTAGAAGAAAGCTTGACTCACATGGCGAACCTCAAGAATAAAACGCTGACCCTTGAGGAAGAAAACTTAAAGCTTAAAGAGCGGTCGGCAAACACAAGTAAATTAATATCTGAAATAGATCTACTTAAAAGCGAAAATCAAACCGTAAAGCTAGAACATTCCAAATGCATAGGCCTCTCAGAACAAATCGAACAACTAAAAACCCAAAGAGACAAGTTGTTATCTGAGGCGTCAGGGGCTCAAGACAATTCTCTGATAATAAAAAACAACCTAGGTAATGGAAACTTCTCCGTTGAAGTAACCTCCGAGTTGGGCGGATCCCACACCTTCACCAAGGTCGGCGACTTTAATAAAGCTGAAATACTAAACTGTCAATCCATAGGTTGCGAGATTGACGAGATCTGCCCAGAAAGAAAAGGCCCACTCCTACTAAAGGTCTTCGAATCTAACATTAAAAAATACCTCGACAATAGATTAGACAATAGAGAATATAAAAAAAGTAAACCTGAATATAAATTTACCCCTTGACAAAAAACGCTCAATCACTTATACTGACTGAGTGAAAAAAATAAACAAAAGGGACTTAATTAAAAAGCTAGTCGTCGAGCCCAAAAATCAAAAAAGAATTTTCTGGGCCAGAGAAATGAAGCTGCTCAATGATCTAATGTCCACCTTTCAAGACCTTGATTTCTGGGAAAAAGTTAGAATAAGAAAGGTGCCCTCCTTGGCAGTATTGAAATCTCCCAAAGGTTTACTTATTATTAAAAAGAAGTATAGGGAATTTTCCTATAAGATCCCTGAAAAAATAACCATCAAGCTTGGCGAAAAAGAAGGGGAAGACAGAGCGATCCTAAAAAAAACAAAAACAATAAGACAATTTATAGATGAGTAAAACAAAAAAAGAACAACCGCAAACTACAGATCAAATTTCTAAATTCTTAAATGATAAAGATAACCAGAAATATCATTATAACTTTTATGAATCGGAAGATTATAAAATATCAAGCGGAAGCTTAAATTTAGACATGGCTCTAGGGGGAGGCCTGCCGTCTGGAGCGCATAGGTTCACAGGGATAAACGAAGGCGGCAAAACTAGCTGCGCGCTATCTTTTGCCAAAAACTTTCAAAATCATTTTAAAAAAGAAGGCATGATCATATACATCAAAAGCGAAGGTAGGTTGAGCCCCGAAATGCTAGAGCGGGCAGGAGTTGACCTTTCTCCTGATAAATTTTTTATCTTTGATTGTAACATTTTTGAAAAAGTTTTTGAATTGGTAAGGGAGCTTGTTTTCCAAAACGAAGAAGGAAAGAAATACATGTTTATTATTGATAGTGTTGATGCCTTGTGCAGGGTTGGGGACATAAATAAGCCATTCGCCGAATCGGAGCAGGTTGCGGGGGGAGCTCTCATAACTTCAGTTTTTTTAAAAAAAATGGTACTACCAATATCTAAAATGGGACACACGATGATACTGACGAGCCAAGTCAGGGTAGAGGTCGCGACAAACCCTTATGCTGCAAGAGGCGGTCCAAAAACAAAAGAAGCTGGCGGGAACGCAGTCAAGCACTACGCAAACTTTATTCTTGAATTTCAAGAGAGGTATACTTCTGATATGATATTTAAAAACCCTAGCGCCACCACGCTAGAAGCCAAAGGGGAACCCATAGGCCACTATTGTAAAATAAAATTCAGAAAAAGTGTCAATGAGAAAACTGGATCTGTCGTAAGGTATCCAATTAAATACGGGCAAAAAAAAGGAAGCTCGGTATGGAGGGCGAGAGAAATTCTTGACATGCTATATTTATTTAAATTAATTAGCAAAAGCGGAGCCTGGATATCGGTATCCGAAGATCTAATTAAAGAGCTGGGCTCTAAAAAAATAGAGATTCCGGAAAAGTTTCAAGGGGACCAGAGGATTATAAGTTTCCTAGAAGAAAACCAAGCTCTTAGCGATTTTCTATACAAAGACTTTAAGAGCTTGACCGATGCGGTTTAAAACTCTTGTTGGCTCAGAAAGAACCGTATCTAAATCTAAAAAATATCTAGTAGACTGGGATGGGCACAGCAGGAGCAAGCTTCAAAAAGCAACAAAAACATTCTTAAAAAAATACTGGCACAAGCATATCGTCTTCGAAGAATTTCCAGTTGTAGGAACCAGATTATCTCTTGATTTTTACAATGCTAATAAAAAAATAGCAATAGAGGTCCAAGGTAGACAGCACACTCAGTATGTGCCCTTTTTTCACGGAAAAAACAAAATTAATTACATAAATCAATTAAAAAGAGACGCAGATAAACTAGAGTTTTGCAAAATCAATGATATTAAACTGATAGAGATATACGAAAGCGATACAGTTAATGAAGAATTATTTATTAAATTTGGAGTAGATCTATAGTTTGTGTAATATAATGTATGAGCGACGAAAATATTGATCCAGAAAATTTAAGTGAATTCAATTTCCCTGAGAGTATTCTTTCTCAAATTTTTGAGTTTACGGGTTCCACAGGCGGAGATAGCGGCTTTATATTAACCCACGTAAACCAGATGGGAACCCCCTCTATAATAACAAAAGCCTCCTCTCCTATAGTAGAAATGGGCCTAAGGAAGGCCCTAGAGCAATACCTAGAGCAAGTAGCAACGCAAGACCTGCATCTAGATTCTACAGATCTCGGAGACGAAGAAAGCTCTTGACATTTTAATTCATGTGTGATACCATTCTATTATGGTATATTCATATGAACTAGAACAACATTTGCTCGCCGGGCTAATTAAGTACCCAGAGTCCTATCCCCTAATCGCAGCCTTCATAACCCAGGAGGATTTCTTCTCCCAAAACACAGCGGTTAATAAAACAATATTTTGTGTGCTTCGTCAGTCCCTAGAGGCTTCTGAAGTTTTAGATGAAGTTTTATTGTCGCAGAGGGTTAAATCCCTAGGCATGTCTTTTGAGGATAATATAAATATTGGGGACTATATTAAAGCTTTGTCAATGCGCCAGATATCCAAAGAGGGTGTCGTCAAAACAGCCAAAGAGTTAAAGAAAATTACAGTCAGAAGAGAGATTCACGATGCATCTATAGATGTCGCAAAAAGCATGAAAAGCATTTCTGCGAGCTCGACATATGACCAAATAGTTTCCGAAGCAGATAAAATATATAACGAAAAAATAAATCTTTACGAGATAGGCTCAAGCAATCCTGAAAATCTTTTTGATGATATGGAGGACTGGATAGAAGACAGAGGGAATAACCCTATCGACGAGTTTGGACTGATGGGCCCCCATAAAAGAGTAAACGAATGCTATGGATCTTTACTCAGACCTGGAAACATCACGGTTGTTGTTGCTAGGGCTGGCGTAGGCAAAACGCAATTCTGTATGGATTTTTGCACAAAAGTCTCTGCGATCAACAATAATGTGCCGATCCTTCATTTTGATAATGGCGAAATGAGCAAAGAGGAGCTTATAGTAAGACAGTGCTCCGCCCTATCTGGAGTTCCCATGCATTTGCTAGAAACAGGCAGGTGGAGGCAAGCCGGGCAAGAAGTGATCGATAAAGTTAGAGACACATGGAAGAAAGTTAAAGATTTTAAATTTTTCTATTATAATGTGGCGGGACACTCGATAGAGAGCATGATTAATATCATAAGAAGGTTTTATTTCTCCGAGGTGGGAAGAGGAAACAAAATGATTTTTAGCTTTGACTATATCAAAACATCTTACGAAAAACAAAACGGCTTAAGCTCTTGGGAAACTGTAGGAAGAATGGTTGACAAGTTTAAACAATTAATACAGAAAGAGCTTTGCTTCAGCGAAGGCCCTACAGTATCAATGCTGACCAGCGTCCAGAGCAACAGGCTAGGAATAACAAACAACAGAAACTCAGACAATATAGTTGACGACGAGAGCGTTGTTTCTCTATCTGACCAGATAACGCAGTTCTGCTCTCATTTATTTTTGCTTAGAAAAAAGACCATGGACGAAATTCAATCTGAGCCAGAAGATTTTGGAACACACAAATTAATATCCTTAAAATACCGCTGGCTAGGCAAAGATGTCCACAGGGCACTTCAACCCGTGGAAATGCCAGATGGAACAAAAAAGAACAACTATATAAACCTTCACATGGAAAACTTTGGTATTGAAGAAAAAGGCGACTTGCAGGATCTGGTTGACAACGTAAACTCCCAAGGGGTCGGCGCGGTCGAAGACTTCCTAGAAGAGCTTCCGAATATATGATATCTACAGATAAAATAAAAGACTGCTTAATTAATCTAGGCTACAAGCTTAATGACAGAGGCTCCTACTGGCAGACCAATGCGATATTCAGAAACGGAGACAACTCCACAGCCATTCAGATATACAAAAATAGTGGAGTCTGGAAAGACCATGTGCAGGGGAGTAATTTCTCTCCCCTCAAAAGACTTGTAGAGATAACGCTTGGAACCAACGACAAAAATGCAATCAAAAAATATCTCGAAGAAGAGGACGTGGGTTCACATTATAATAAAATAGAATCAATAGAAAAAATAGAAATGGAAGAAATATACCCAGAAGACTGCTTGAAAAAACTGCTACCGCATTATAAATTCTACAATGATAGGGGCATCAGCGATGAAGTTTTAGCAAACCTAAAAGGGGGGTTCGCAACTGCGGGGAAATTGAATAAAAGATTCATATTTCCTATTTACAACGAGCTCTCTCAGATATATGGATTCTCGGGTAGGGACATGACATCTATAGAAGGTCGCCCCAAATGGAAACATGTGGGAAAGAAGAAATCATGGGTGTATCCATTATACAACAACCCCAAGGCCTTAAAAGACATACAAGACAAAGGAGAAGTTGTTTTAGTTGAAAGTATCGGAGATCTACTTCAATTGAACGAGAACGGGCACTTCAATGTTCTGGTTACTTTTGGACTGGATGTTTCAAACAAATTGATATGCTCTTTAGTCTCGCTAGGAGTTTCTAGAATAATACTCTCCCTAAATAACGACTCCGCATCTACAAAAAACAGAGGACTAGAAGCCTGCATAAAAAACTATCTTAAATTATTAAATTATTTTGAGCCTGATAAAATTTTAATTTGCTTGCCTACTGCAAAAGACTTTGGAGAAATGTCTACAAATGATTTTAATTCTTGGAATAAAAAGCTATTATCCTCTGACGCAAAAAAGCAAAGATCATTCATAGTCAAAGAGATAAGCAAAATGCACAAAACTTTACCAAAATCTTTATTAAAAAATAAAAAAATAATAACCAATGAGTGAATTAACTAAATTATCCGCGAGTAGAATTAAAACCGCGCAAACTTGCTCCTGGACATATTGGTGCAATTATAAACTGAAACTTCCCCAGGCAGGAAACGATGGCTCGAGCAGAGGAACGATATGTCACAACATATTCGAACTTCTAGGAGACAAGTATAAAACTGAATTTAATAAAATAATAAAAGAAGGAACAATATGGAACACCAAGGTTGTCGCCGCTCAAGTTAAAGAGGAAGCAGAAGAATTAAAGGTGAACGATCAAGAGAACCTGGACTTGATCGACGAAATGATCGTTGCGGGACTTCGTTGTGATTTCTTCGGGGATACAGAGGAAGAGCCTGAAGAGGCAGAATCAGAAAGGTTTTTTGACTTAGAGATAGACAAGCCCGAAAAAGGCATTCGCTATGCAGTCAGAGGATATATAGATAAACTATTTAAATACAAAGATAATTCCGTAATAATTAGAGACTTCAAAAGCAGCAAACAAGTATTCAAAGGCAAAGAGATCACCGACAATTTACAAAACTTAATATACTCTTTAGCCGTGAAACATTTAATGCCTGAAACAGAGCCTCAAAGTGAATTTATATTCTTAAGATTCGACTTAGAAAAAGACGTACTCGGGGAACGAGGCAAAGGTTATGTAAGGATGGACAAAATCACCGAAGAAGAGTTGGAGGGTTTTGAGTATCAGCTTACCGAGTTTCAGAAATATATAGACGGATTTGACGAAGATTGCGCAAAGTCTAATTTTGCGGCAACACAAGATTACCCAAGAGATGGAACGTTTGGCGGTCCACTCGCCTGCGGAAAAGACGGCTACAAAATATCAAGGGGAGAGCCGATACTAGATCAGAACGGAGAGCCAATAAAAGCTTTTATCTGTCCGTACAGAAAGCCTATGGAATACTACGCAATACAAGACAAAGACGGAAAAGTTTTAAAAACATCGTTTATTGAAAAGAGAGACTCTCTTGATCCAGACGAAAGCCTCGGAGAAAAGGTTGTTAAAATGAATTATAAGGGATGCCCGCATTGGCAAAACAAGGTGAAACTAGATGACTTTCTCGAAGGATAAGTATGACGCAGCAGGACTGCTAGTAAAACTAAATAACTTGGTCCTACTAGGTAAAAGAGCTAAAATTTGCGCCAACTTCCCTGGATATTGGTCGCTTCCTTGCGGGGCGATAGAAAAAGGAGAGTTGCCTCTAGACGCTTGTGTTAGAGAATTTAAAGAAGAAACTGGAATAAGCATTTCAAACGAAACAAAATATCTAAATTCTTTCCCAATGGAAAACGGGGGCACTTTTTACGCATATTTTACGAATATAAAATCTTTAATTTTCCCAAGCAGCGATGCCGTAGACTCAATGGAGCACGAAGAGTGGGGTTTTTTTAGGCTAGAAGAAAACTGCCTACCAACCCCAATGACAAAAGAAACAAAAAACACAATCTTAATGTTAAAATGAAAAAAATAATAGTAACAGGAGTAACGGGCCAAGACGGAAGTCATATGGTAGATTATTTATTAAAGAATACGGGTCATGAAATATATGGCTCGGTAAGAAGGCTGAGTGTCAAAAATCATGAGAATATTTTGCATCTAGAAAATGAGCCGCGATTCCATTTGATCGACATGGATTTAAACGATGCACACAGTATGCGCGACGTGATACTTGATATTCAGCCGGACTACTTTATCAATTTTGCGGCGCAATCGTTTGTTGCGGGCAGCTGGAATTATCCAATTCAAACATGGGACACAGATGCCAATGCCGTGCTTCACATTCTGGAATCTATTCGCCGTTTCGCTCCGCAATGTAGATTTTACAACGCCGGATCAAGCGAAGAGTTCGGGGACGTTATAACAAGCCCTCAGAACGAAGAGCATCCGTTGCGCCCGCAAAGCCCTTATGGCGCTGCAAAATGTGCAGCTAGGCACATTGTTCGCGTCTACAGAGAGTCTTACAACCTCTACGCTGTTCAAGGCTGGCTGTTTAATCACGAAGGAAGTCGTCGCGGCCTTGATTTTGTGACTCGTAAAATTTCTCACGCAGTAGCAAGAATAAAAATTGCCCTAGAATCAAATAAAACAATTCCTATCTTGAAACTTGGAAACATTGAAGCTCAACGCGACTGGAGTGACGCAGAAGACTTTATGGAAGGTGTTTGGTTAATGCTCAATCAAAAGGCTCCAAAAAATTATGTATTGGGTAGTGGTGAGATGCACGCAGTGCGTGAATTTCTTGAAGAAGCTCTAAAATGCGCAGGTATCGAATTTGAATCGCGAGGCGCAGAAGCTGATGAAAAATATTATACTAAAGATGGTGCATTAATTTTTGAGGTTGATCCAAAATTTTATCGACCCGCAGAAGTGCACGAATTGTGCGGCGACCCATCTCTTGCTGAAAGCGAAATGGGTTGGGAGCGCAAAACAGATTTTCGTGGATTGGTAAAGAAAATGTATCAAAGCGATTATGTTCTATTGACTCAATGAAGCGCAAATCAATCTTTCTAACGGGTCACCGTGGAATGGTTGGATCTGCAGTTCTCAATCATTTACAAAGCAATGGTTACGAAAATGTAATCACACGAACTCGCGGCGAACTAGATTTAACCAATCAAGCTCAAGTTGATAGTTTTTTTGCAAAAAGACGCCCAGATGTAGTAATCGCTTGCGCCGCAAAAGTTGGCGGCATACTCGCAAACAATACACTTCGCGCAGACTTCATATATCAAAATCTACAAATAGCAAGTAACCTGATACATGCCTCAAGCAAATACAATGTTCAAAAACTGATCAATCTTGGCAGTTCATGTATATACCCTAGAGACGCAAAAATACCCATTGTAGAAGAAAGTCTTTTAACAGGTGTATTAGAAAAAACAAATGAGCCGTATGCTATAGCAAAAATAGCTGCAATTAAATTGTGCCAAAGTTACTACGAACAATACAAAAATAATTTTTATTCGATTATGCCATGCAATATGTACGGGCCGCGAGATAATTTCGACTTAAAAAGCTCGCATGTTCTACCTGCCCTCATAAGAAAAGTGCACGAAGCAAAAGAAAGCGCTTCCAGAAATGTAGAAGTTTGGGGTAGCGGAAAACCGCTTCGAGAATTCCTATATGTTGATGATTTGGCTCGAGCGATAGCTCATTGCCTTGAGAATGTCAACGCGAGAGACATATATAGTAAAGGGATTTCTCACATGAATTGTGGGTCTGAAGATGAAGTATCCATTCTTAAATTGGCCCACTTAATAAAAAAAGTTGTAGGCTACCAAGGAGAGGTTGTATTCGACGCCGAAAAGCCGGACGGAACTTATCGAAAAAAAATGAACAACACCCAATTGCGCAATATTGGATTCTCTGCAAAAACCAACTTAGAACAAGGGCTAAAAAAAACATACGCCTGGTACCTAGAAAACAAATAAAAATTTGTGTAATTAATATCTATGAACAATCAAAACAATAACTTTTCGGATAGAGTGCTAAACGCCTTAAAGCAAAAAGTCGTTGCTCACAATTTAAAACATGCTCAAAAAGTAACTCTTTCTCAATTACAAAAAGTATATCGTCGCGGATCGGAAATGTTTAGCGATTTTGGTCGCCCCGGTAAATCTCGAGGCCAATGGGCCATCGCCAGGGCAAATATGTTCTTAAAAATGATCCAAGGATCAAGAGTTAAGGATAGCTACCGCAAAGCAGATCAAGATATCGCTGAAGCGGGAATAATTGTTGACGACGGGATCCGCGAAGAATCCAAATTGTTTAACGAGGAAGATTTAATTGAAGCTAAACTCGACATCAAAAATTATCAACTTCAAGAAGACCCAAGTTTCACAAATGAAATGTGGAGCACTATATTCATTGAAACCGACGAACTTGGGTTTGAAGAGTATGTCGATGAAGAAAGCTGGGCTTCAGAAAAAAATAAAGGTAAAAAATTAAACAAGCCATTCAGAACATCCAAAGGGCCAAAGAAATTTTCGGTTTACGTAAAAAATGAAAAAGGCAATGTTGTAAAAGTTAATTTCGGCGACCCAAATATGGAAATCAAACGGGATGATCCCGCTCGTAGAAAAAGTTTTAGAGCTAGGCATAATTGCGAAAACCCTGGACCCAAAACAAAAGCTCGCTATTGGAGTTGTAAAATGTGGTCCAAAAAAAGTGTTACCAAAATGACCAAGGGCGAAGAGATAGAAAACGAAGCCGAAGAAGAGGTGGAAGAAGTTATCGAAGCTAAAAATGGACTTTGGGACAATATCAGAAAAAAGAAAAAAAGAATGGGCAAAAAATATAAAGCCGCAAAACCTGGAGATAAGGATCGCCCAAATAAAGAGGCATGGAAAAAAGCTCAATCTAAAAAAATGAAAAAAGATTACGCAGCGGAAGATGAATTTAAGCCTCATATGATGTATGACCCAAAAACAGGAAAAGCTTATAAAGCTAAAACCATGGAAGACCATTTAAAAATGAAGAAAATGGGATATACTCACGAGAAGCCTAAAGCTTAAAAACCCCAACAACTTAAAACCTAAAGCCCCGCTAGTTCATAGCGGGGCTTTTTTTGATTTTGATCTTGACTATTTTTTATATATAGACTATAATATAGTCCATGAAAAAAGTTAAAATATTTTCTCCTAGAGCTTGCAGATTAAATGGTGTCAAATTAACACCTGAATTTAAAATCGAACACGATACAATATCATCAATTCAAAAGGATCTATCTATATGGATATATGAAAAAATATGCAAAAAAGAGATAGCGGAAATTAATGACAAATACATAAAGTTTAAAAATAAAGCGTGGGACGACTGGGCAGGGCTAAGTTTTCAAGGAAAACAGTGCAAGAGCTGGAGAGAAACCGAGCTAAGCTTAAGGCAGTTAAAGTGCCACCCAGAAGTTCAAGAGATATTCTTAAAACACACCCCTCACATAGAGAAAAAAGAATTGAATTTATCTCGACTCGATGATGTATTATGGAAAGTGGTAGAAAATTACAAAGGCTTCCAAAACAGAAACAGCAAAAAAACAAAACGCCCCATATTCCTAAAAACAAACAAAGCTTTAAATTTTAAAAACGGCGGAATATGGATAGAGGACAACAAAATAAAACTCTCCACCCTACAGAAGCGTAAATTTATATATCTAACATTCAAAGAAGATGTTTATGACAATCAAGATTCAATTGATTACAAAACGGGCTCGGGAAAAGGCGGAAACATCTCATTTAATGGTTTATACAAACAAGATGATAATTTTTTAGTTATTCAATTAGTTGAAGAACAAGAGTCTTCTTTTTTTAAAAAGGTTATAGGTATTGACATAAACAAAAACGACCTACAATGGATTACCTTCAGCGAGCCCATATTCAATAAAACACAAAGGGCAATTACAAAAGGTGAAGAAATTAAGGGTCTTGAAATTCAGGCGAAAACCCTCAACCAAGATTTACTAAAGAACAAAAGTAAATACAACTCAAAGCAAAGAAGAAAACTACACCAAAGAAAAAAGAGAGCAGAAAGAAGGCTAAAGCTTTCAATCAAGGAAAAAATAGTAAAACCCGCATTTCTATATTATATAAAAAAATACGACAGCAAAGTCAGTTTCTCGATTGATGATATCGGATTTGGCAATCAAAATAGTTTTGGACAAGAATATATTAGAGATGCTTTTGTAAGTTTATGCAAAAAAAACAATATAGCTTTCGCTATTTGCCCTCCCAGCTTCAGCTCTCAAATGTGCCCTAAATGCGGATCTCTGCACAAGCAAGATAGAAAATTAATAAATTCGTACACTTGCAAATCTTGCGGTCATTTTCATAAAAATTGCGATGAATTAGGGGCGGAAAATATCGCAAAATTCGGATCCGTATTAATGAAAGAAGTATGCATATCCTCAACCTCTAAAAGTTTTCAAATACCAATTCCCCACAAAAGCAAATTTTGGAGCTTGTATGTCCCCGATGATGATGAAAGAAAAAAACCAATCAAAAGAAAATTAGATTCAATATACAATAAGGTTCTGAAAACGCAGTTTAATTTTCCCGATTCCTCTAGTCGATGAAAAGTGAGCATGAGTAAGCTACGCTTAGGGAAACTCTCTCTATACTCCGAGGTTGTTCGCTCGTTAAAACGAACAGCAATTTAATCGATTCCTCTAGTCGATGAAAAGTGAGCATGAGCAGGCTACGCTTAGGGAAATAAAAATATACTCCGAGGTTGTTCGCTCGTTAAAACGAACAGCAATTTAATCGATTCCTCTAGTCGATGAAAAGTGAGCATGAGTAAGCTTCGCTTAGGGACATATGCATATACTCCGAGGTTGTTCGCTCGTTAAAACGAACAGCAATTTAATCGATTCCTCTAGTCGATGAAAAGTGAGCATGAGTAAGCTACGCTTAGGGAAATCGTCTTATACTCCGAGGTTGTTCGCTCGTTAAAACGAACAGCAATTTAATCGATTCCTCTAGTCGATAAAAAGTGAGCATGAGTAAGCTCCGCTTAGGGAAATACAGTTATACTCCGAGGTTGTTCGCTCGTTAAAACGAACAGTCTTTTTTTTGGCACGATTATAGCAAATATAATATTGTAAATTCAATAATGCAGTCGTTATTGAGACAAATTTACACATTACACACAAACAACAATTAAAACAAGGAGACAACATGTCATACTATATCAAAAACAATAATTCTTTACATTCTTTCTTAGATACTATATTAGACGAGTTATACTATGAAGATTTAAAACCTCAAAGAAAATCTAACATTATAAAAGAAGAAGGCTTCACAACTATACAAATCGAAGCAATAGGATTAAACAAAAAAGATATCGATATACAAACAAAAGAAAATATACTACATGTATCATACGAGAATAAAATAAAAGATGATACCAAATACTCACAACAACAAATATCCTTCGATTCGTTCGAAAATAAATATAAACTACAAAACGATATGGATGCAAAAAATATATCCGCAACAATGAATAATGGATTATTGAATATAAAAATCCCTAATATTAAAAATAAAACAAGCTCAAGAATAAAAATAACTTGACATTTATACAAAAATGTATTATTATAGGCCTCTTTAATATTATGAAGAAAACAAAATTAATCATTACCGCCCTTTTAGGGCTCTTTATTAACGCAGCATCAGCAGAAACTTACTCTCTGGGCACAAAATACGCTTCCGATTATTTCTTCCGAGGATCCCTAATGGCCCAAGAGTCTATTCAGGCAGATCTAGGAGTGAATGGAAAAGTTTTTGGCCTGGATTATTCTGCCAATGCATTCACAAATCAATCGGTAGACTCGGGGGTAGACACTTATATTCTCGACGCAGGCTTATCGAGAAACTTGTTTGGCGATCTGCTGAATGCCTATGTAGGCATTGGTCACGTAGAGAATGTTTCAGGAGAAGCCTTAATGGAGGCGAACGTTCGAGTGAGTATCGAAACTTTACTATCTCCAAGCGTTTCCTTCTTTAGGAACTTGGACAAATCTCTATACACCTCAGAGCTATCCTTGTCTCACAACTTCGATCTGGACTTCGCTTCATTGGCTATTCTAGGTTCTATCGCAAGCTCTGAGATAACAACCTCGAACAGCGAGACCTATTATTCGTTAGGCGCAAACACCTCAAGATCTATTGGAGAAAAATCTGAAATCTCCTTTGGGGCCAAAAGGGTTGACTCGGACCTAATTAAAGCTGAATATATTTTCGCCTTAGGAGTTTCAACACAATTCTAATATCAACTTATGAAAAATACAATCGATACGATTAAATCATATGCAGGAGGCGTCACAAGCGTTCTTCTGTCAATAATCGGCCTCTTGGTCGTAGCTCAAGTCGTCTTTGGCGAAGGAGCTCCTATTAACGTAATCGGCAATCTTCAAGATGTCGTAACTGGATTTGTCGGGCAAGGTGCCTCCTTAGCGGGAATCATCACCTTGTTGCTATTGGTTGCTCTATTGAGGCCAAGCTCTGATAAAGGCTAGTAAATAATCTACCCCAAAACAATCAAGCCGCCCTCGGGCGGCTTTTTTGTGTCCTGACAACTTACTCTGATTTTATTGTGTATTTAATGTTCCATCGTTGCTAAAAAGTTATTTACACAGGCTAGTTTTAAATTGACATATGCCCATTTAAATGGTATTATTATAAAATAAAATATGAACATAAACGTAAAAAAACGAAACGGTAGACTTCAGCCTTTTTTGGTAGAAAAAATTAACGCAAATGTAGAAAGAGCATGTAAAGAAATCGAGGACACTTCCGTCAGTGAAGTTCTTCTTGATGCTCAATTGCAATTGTTCGACAAAATAACAACGAGTCAAATAGATACAGCTCTAATTCTTTCTGCTAGAGAGAAAATAGAAAAAGAACCAAATTACAGCTTTGTTGCTGCGAGATTATTGCTAAACACTGTATATAAAGAAGTTTTCAAAGAGGGAGTTGATTCGGACACTTTTAAACTTCAATACAGAAAAAGCTTTATACAAAATATAAAAAAGCTAGTAAAACTAGAAAAGCTCAACCCAAAAATGCTTGAATTCGATCTCGCAAAATTATCCGAAGCTTTAAGAATAAGGAGGGACGAGTCTTTTAAATACTTAGGTATTCAAATTCTAACCGATAGGTATTTCATTAGGCACGACGATAAAATCATGGAGGCTCCTCAATGTTTCTGGATGAGGGTTGCCATGGGGTTATCTCTAAACGAAGAAAACAAAGAAGAAAGTGCGATCAAAATATATGACATGTTTAGTCAGTTTTTGTATACTTCTTCTACCCCGACTCTTTTTAATAGCGGGACTACTCATTCTCAATTAAGCTCTTGCTATCTCAACACTTTTGACGACAGTATCGACGGCATTTTTGATGGAGCGTGGCAAGAAGCTAGAAAATCTAAGTTTGCAGGCGGTTTGGGGTTTGATGTAACTCCGTTCAGGTCTTCAGGTTCTCACATTAAAGGTACAAACGGAATATCTGGAGGTCTAATACCTTGGCTTAAAATCTACAACGACCTTCTCGTTGCGGTAAATCAAGGAGGAAAAAGGCCTGGAGCAGGGTGCGCCTATCTTGAACCTTGGCACTTAGATTACGAGGATTTCCTTAACTTAAGAAGGAACACTGGAGACGATCGGCTGCGCTGCCACGACATGAACACTGCGTCTTGGATTCCTGATGAATTTATGAGAAGAGTAAAAAACGAAGATGTTTGGTACTTTTTTGATCCGTCCGAGGCCGATTTGCACGACTGCTTCGGAGCTGAATTTGACAAAAAGTACAACCAGCTATGTAATCAAGCAGAAGAAGGTTTAATAAAAAATTATAGAATAACTACTGCAAAAGAACTTTGGAAAAAAATGCTTAAAGTCTTATTTGAAACCTCTCACCCATGGAACACATTTAAAGACCCCTGTAATATACGCTACACAAATCAACACGAAGGAGTCGTTCACAGTAGCAACCTCTGTACAGAAATAACGCTCCACACAAAGGCCTCGAAGTACGACAAAGGCGAAAAGACAGAAATAGGAGAAACAGCGGTCTGCAATCTTGGATCAATCAATATCCTTAATCATATGAAAGAAGATGATACGATTGACTATGACAAGCTAAAGAATACAATTCACACTGCGATTAGAGCTTTAGACAACGTGATAGACTTAAACTTCTACCCAACAAAAGAAGCGAGCAATTCCAACTTGAAAAACAGGCCTATTGGGCTGGGAATGATGGCCTTGCACGATGTACTGCATAGAATGAATATAAACATTGATAGCGATGAAGCTGTTAAATTCAATGACGAATTGTTTGAATTCTATTCTTACCACTCTATTTTTGCCAGCTCCCAACTCGCTAAAGAAAAAGGTTCCTACAAAACTTACAAAGGGTCACTGTGGAGCCAGAATAAACTGCCAATCGATTCTTATGCAGATTTAATGAAATACAAGGGCAAGAAACCAAACCTCGAATCCTCTCTGGATTGGAGCGAGGTCAGGAACCACATCAGCGAGCACGGCATGAGAAATTCAAATGTGATGGCTATTGCCCCTACGGCAACAATCGGCTATATAAACGGAGTTGAACAAAGCGTTGAGCCAAATTTCTCTGTATTATTTGTTTATGAAAATAAAAGCGGAAACTTTTACATCACTAATCAGCATTTTATAAATGATATGAAAAAAGAAGGGTTATGGAATTCTAATACCGCAAAACTAATTAAAGATGCCGACGGAGATCTTTCTGTATTAAATGGAGACATCCCTTCATGGATAAAGTTAAAATATAAAACGGCATTTGATAGAGATATGTTCAAGCTGATAGACTGCAATGCAGTCAGGCAAAAATGGATCGATCAGGCCATAAGCTTTAATTTGTACAATAAAGAAACATCCTTGAAATATTTAAATGATGTATATATGTCTTGCTGGGAAGCTGGATTAAAAACAACATACTACCTAAGAAATAGGGCTGCATCTAAAGTTGAAAAATCAACATCAGAATCAGACAAAGGAGGAGAAGCCTCGGCTTGCAGCATTGAAGCTGTGAAAAACGGGGGGTCTTGCGAGAGTTGTCAATAATTGATCCATTTTTGGGTTGACTTCGTTATCAATGTATGATATATTATAATTATGGAAGATAAAACTGGAAAACTATTAACTGAAGATGTAGCAGGCGTAAACAGAATATTGCCCCACAAGCATAAATACGCATGGGACTTATTTCTAAAAAGCTGCGCAAACAATTGGATGCCAACAGAAATCTCAATGCAAAACGACATTAAACAATGGAAGAATAATGAAATTACAGAAGATGAAAAATTACTTGTTAAACGCTGCCTTGGGTTTTTTGCTGGATCTGAGTCTCTGGTCGGTAATAATCTTTTGTTATCTGCCTTTCGCTATGTTACGGACGCTGAGTGCCGTCAGTACATCCTTCGTCAAGCGTTCGAAGAAAGCCTTCACAACCTCACGGTAGTTTATATTTGTGATAGCCTTGACCTAGATATAGAGGAAGTGTTCAACGCTTACGAAACGATTCCCAGCATAAAAGCCAAGGATGATTTCTTGATGCAAATAACCAATGATATTAGTGCTCAAGATTTTGACGCAAACTCAACAAAGGGAAAGCAAGAAATATTAAGAAACTTCTTAACGTATTGGATAGTGTGCGAAGGAACATTCTTTTTTAGCGGCTTCGCAATGCTTCTTGCTCTAGGAAGGCAAAATAAACTTCAAGGCATCTCCGATCAAATTAAATACACCCTCAGGGACGAGAGCTCTCACATTGCATTTGGAACTTACTTAATTAATACAATTATAGAGCAAGAGCCTGAAGTTTGGACCAAGGAAATGCAGGATGAATTTGTCGAACACATGAAAAAAGCTGTGGAGCTCGAGATAGCTTATGCTCACGACGTGCTTCCTACTGGAATTCTAGGTTTAAATGCGGATATGTTTGTGGATTATATGCACTATATTGGCAATCGCAGGCTAGAGGCTATAGGGCTAGACTATAGATTTCCAAGCGACAAAAACCCATTCCCCTGGTTGGGAGAAGTGGTCGATGTTCAGGCAATGGGAAACTTCTTTGAGAGAAGAGTAAGGGAATATCAACAAAGCGGATCCCTTGAGGACGACTTCTAATGTAAAAGTTTTAATTTGGTGTAAATAGTATTATGAATAAGTTAATAATTATTACACTTTTATCAATACTGTCATCAATATCATCCTTCTCTTCAATTAATAGAGATTTTTACTCAAAGAATAAGCAAAAAATAAATGGATCAATAGTAAAATACTTCGACAATGGAGATGTCTTATTAGAAAGATCAAATGACAAACAATTGTTCAGAATAAAACTAGATATATTCACAGAAGATGATCAAGCTTTCGTAAAAAACAATTTTCCACCCAATCATGAATCTCTACCCACATTCAAAAAACCTCTTTCAGATAAAGATTTAAAAATTAATTCAGAATTTATAGATAAAATTATCGAATCGAAACTCAGGTCTTATGGAGAAAGGCCTAATAAAGAAATCTCTAACGAGACTTTTCTTCGAAGAGCCTACCTGAAGATTATTGGAAGGATACCCACCTTAAAAGAAGCTCAGGATTTTCTTGGAAACAGGGATAAAAAATCCAGAACTCAACTAATTGATAAACTTTTAAACTCGGAAGGGTACAATAAAAATTGGTATATCTATTGGGCCGATATACTCCGAGCGAAAACTCGAGTAGGAAATCAAGGTTCAGATGGGTATCCGTTTATAAAATACATAAAAGATTCCATTTCCTCGAATAAGCCTTACGATATTTGGGTTAAGGAAATGCTTTCTTCTACAGGCCCTATGTGGGAAATAAATAACGGGGCTGTTGGCTATTTTTACCGCGACCAAGGCATGGGGTTAGACAACATGTCGAATACGGTTCGTGTGTTTCTCGGCACAAGCTTGGAGTGCGCTCAATGCCACGATCACCCCTTCGACCGCTGGACACAAAAACAGTTCTACGAAATGGCTGCATTTACCAATGGAGCAGAAAGAATGAAAAGAAAAGATGAAGAGCTTAATAAACTTTCAAAACTCATAAGAGCCTTACAGAAAGAAAACCCAGAAGACAGAAATAAAATTCGAAGAGCTTTCCTTCCAGTGCAAAACTTACTGTCCCCAGGTCTAGACGACTTAGGTAAAGGGTCGATTTCCCTACCCAAGGATTACCAATACGACAACGCAAAACCTGGGCAAAAATTAAAAGCTAAAACTATTTTTGGCTTAGCCGTAGAATTAGATGAAAACCTCAAACAAAAAGGTTCCCGCGCTTCTTATGCTAGTTGGTTAGCGTCTGCTACTAACCCTAGGTTTTCAACTGTAATAGCGAATCGGCTGTGGAAATCTGCTTTTGGATATGGTTTAATAGAGCCTGTGGATAATATATATGATGACACGCTACCGGTTCATCCAGAAATGATGCTTCATTTAGAAAAGTTGATGGTCGCCTTAGACTTTGACACAAAAGAATTTTTAAGAATTATTTATAATACAAAAGCTTTCCAAAGAGAGGTTCCAATAGGGGATATAACCCCTAGAGACTCAAAAGATGACTCGCTACCTCCAGAGGTAAAGTGGGTAATATCTAAAACTCAAGGAAATAAACCTTACTTCTATCAAGGCCCCGTAATGCAAAGAATGAGCGCTGAGCAAATTTGGGATTCATTAGTGACTCTAAATTTTTACGATTTAGACAATAGAATTAATTCTCGAGCTCCTGAAGAAGGTTTTGAGGAATACCTTAGATACAAAGAGATGACGGCTGAAGAAATATTTCAAGAAATCGCGCCCAAACTTAAACAGCAAGAAGCTATCTCTATGACACCAATGAAAAAACAAGAGTCAAACAGCGAGACGAGCCCTAAACGAAAAGGCTTTTTAACTCGCGATATAAACTCCCTAAGAGCTTCTGAGGTTGGGGATCCTGCGCCCAGAGGGCATATGATTTTACAGTTCGGAGGGTCTCCTCGTGACCAAATCCAAGTATCTCATAAGGAAGCGGCAGTCAATCAAGTACTGGCTTTAATCAATGGCTATGTCGAAAAGAATATTATTAATAATAAAAAGTCCGCCACCCTCAGTGAAATCCTCGAAGCTTCAAGCATGGAGGAAAGGATTAATTTATCATTTCTTGCCATTTTACAAAGAAAACCTAATTCTAAAGAACTGAAAGATTTTAAAGAAACAATTAAAAAACTAAACACCAAGGATTACCATAAGGACATAGTTTGGGCTCTAATAAATAGTCACGAATTTATGTTTGTTAAATAAAATGAAAACAAATATCGAAAAATTAGACGAATTAAAAAGAAGAGAGTTTATTGCAAGCGCGGCAAAGGCGTGTCTCGGAGTTGGGCTCCTACCAATGGCTGGTTCTTATATCCATAACAGCGCTGAAGCTTTTACTACTGGCCCTAGGCCCGCTACCGCCCGTTATGTTATTTACTTAAATATGAGTGGAGCGATGTCTCATCTCGATACATTTGGAACAAACCCAGATGTGCCAGAGATACAAGGCCCAACAAAATCTATTCCGACTTCTGCTGATGGGGTTATTCTTTCTGAGAATCTTCCGTTAACCGCAAAACATATGCATAATGCTGCAATTATTCGAACAATGTCAACAAGTCAAGGAGCCCACGAACAAGCGAGTTACTTGATGCATACAAGCTATTTAAAGCGAGGTACCATTGCCCACCCTACATTCGGAAGCTGGGTATCAAAACTTTCGGGAGCAATCAATAGCACTATCCCATCCAATGTGCAAATCGGATCTAATCCAGCAGGAGCTGGATTTCTTGAGTCTAAATTTGGACCCCTCCCAATAGGCAACCCAAGCAGTGGCCTAGCAAACAGTAAGCTTGCAGACTATATTGATCAAAATCGATTTGGGGGTCGTTTATCTATGGCTCAAAAAATGAATTCCTCTTACCTTAATCAATATGACCAGAAGCAGGTTCGAGCTTACTCTGATCTTTATAAAGACGCGGTCAAACTCATGCGAAGCGAGGACTTAAAAGCTTTTGATATAACTCTTGAGCCAGAGTCAATGCACGAACTTTATGGAAAAACTAACTTCGGGCAGGGATGCTTGCTTGCTCGTCGTTTAATAGAAAATCAAGTTCGTTATGTAGAAGTTAGTCGAGGAGGGTGGGACACCCACGATAACAACTTTGAATCTGTTGCGGACAATTGCGCAGATATTGATAAAGCTCTAAGCGCTCTTTTAATTGATCTTGAAATGCGTGGACTGCTTAAAGAAACCATGGTTGTTTTAACCTCAGAATTTGGCAGGACGCCTAAGATAAATGAGCGCGACGGAAGAGATCATTGGCCCTATGGATTTACAGCTTTTCTTGCTGGTGGGGGAATTAAAGGGGGGACAGTCTACGGAAAAATGGATGAGCTAGGCAGAAACCCAGCCGAGGGTAAATTTATTGACCCGGCATCGTTAAATGCAACTATAGCATATGCCATGGGGCTACCCTTAAATAAAATACAAACATCTCCCTCCGGCAGGCCATTTAAAGTGGCCCACGACGGAAAGCCCTTGTTTGATATACTTAATTAATAATTAAAACAACCCACTAAAACCGCTAATAGCGGTTTTTTTGTTTATAAGTTTAGTGTTGACAACTTAATGAAATTCTGGTAAAATACTTCACATGATACCATTATTCAAAAGCCATTTTTCAATAGGGAAAAGCATACTAACTCTAAACAATCCATCGTCACTAGATGACAGCAAAACAGATAGTATTTTTTCTATAGCTCAAGACAACAACCTAAAAGAGGTTGTATTAGTAGAAGACTCTCTAACAGGATTTCTTCAAGCGAAAAAAGTATCCGAATCAATGGATATAAAATTGGTTTTCGGGCTGCGAATAGATATGTGCGAGGATTCAAAATTAAACCCAAAAGAAGAGTCTGTAAAATCCAGACATAAAATAGTTATTTTTGCAAAGAACTCTGAAGGATGCGGGTTGCTAAACTCGATATATAGCGAAGCTTTCTCGGAGGCGTTTAATTCGGTGGACGAAAAGATATTGAAAAAACACTGGGATAATAAAAAATTAATACTGGCAATCCCCTTCTACGATTCGTTTATATTTAATAATAATATAAAATTTGCAAATTGCACACCCAACTTTTCTTTCACAAAGCCGGTATATTTTATAGAAAATAACAGCCTACCCTTTGACCTACTATTAAGATCTAGAGTTATTAAATTCGCAGAAGAAAGTAAATGCAAAACAGAAATGGTTAAAAGCATTTACTACAGAAAGAAGAAGGATGTATCTGCGCTTCAAACATACAAATGCATTACAGGAAGAACCTTTGGAAATAAAACCCTATCGAAGCCGAACTTAGATCATTTCGGAAGTGATGAGTTTTGCTTTGAAAGCTGGAAGGAGCAAAAAAATGCAGTATAAACTAATACAACCCAATAAGATATATGTTGACAAATCAAAAATCAAAGGCAGAGGCGTTTTTGCCGCAGAAAACATCAACAAAGGAGAGTTAGTAGAGCAGTGTCATTTTATAGTATCTGGATGCATGAAAGAAATGCAAGATAAAGAGTTGGCGAGGTTCGCGTTTAATATATTTTTTGATAAAAATTTATCCAAAGAAGAAAACGAAAAGATTTCCTTTAAAGTTCAACTTCTTTCAATGTTTGAAGACGAAGAAATCACAGAGCATTTAAAAAACTTCCTAAAAGACTTGGGCTACGAAGATATTAATAAGCTTTTTAATTCAGCAACGGTACTAGGAAATGGAATGATATACAACCACGCAAAAAACAACAACATAGACTATGAAGTTGACATCGAAAATATGATATTTGAATATACAGCAAATAAAGAAATAAAAAAAGGAGAAGAATTATTAATAAACTACGGAGACCAATACTGGAAAGATAATGAAGGAACAGCTACTGAGATTTAAAAACAAACAAAAATATTTACTTTTTGATTACGAAACCTGTAATTTAAACTTAATTTCTGGACACAACAAGCCATGGCAGCTAGCCTTTCTTGTGATAGAAAACAATAAAGTTATAGAGGAAAAAGACTACTGGCTCAAGTGGGACGACCTTAGGGTATCTCCGGAGGCTGCAAAAATTACAGGCTTTACCCAGGCAAAATATAAAAAGAACGCCGTGGACCCACAATTAGCTCTTGACAATTTTGAAAAATACCTATATGATGATTCTTACATTAAAGTGGGGCATAACTTATTAGGCTTTGACGTATACATGCACAACCTTCACAGAAAACTAATCAACCCGAAAGCAAAATCAGACTTTTCATACATGAACAACTTAGTAGATACTCTATCTTTAGCAAAAGCCTTGAAAAAACAAATTAAATTAAATAATGAAGACGACTTCCTATCCTGGCAGTACAGATTGAACCATTTAATAGAAAGAGGGCTTTCCTGCAACCTTAAACAGTGCTGCAAGGACTTTGATGTCCCTTTCGACGCAACCAAATTACATGACGCATTATATGATATTAGAGTTAATTATGAAGTTTTTAAGAAAATGATATGGGAGATAGAAGTATGAGCTTTACGGATCAATTTACAGATTACAAGGAGTGCTGCCCTCCAGGCGTAAGACTGCCTGAGATTGAAATTGAACAAAAATATTATGATATGCTGGAAGCGGATAGCGCTATATCTAATTACGACTTCCTTCGTAAGCTATGTCACAAAGGAGTATACGATAAGGGAATAGATAAATACAAAAATAAAAAAGATTATTTTGATCGCGCAAAATCAGAATTAAAAATATTAGAAGAACTGGGTTTTATTGATTATATTTTATTAAATTGGGATATAATTAACTTTTGTCACGAAAAAGATATACCTACTGGCCCAGGCAGAGGGTCTGCAGCAGGCTCACTTGTTCTTTATTTAATTGGCGTTACAGACGTAGACCCCGTTAAGTACAATTTGTTTTTTGAAAGATTTGTCTCTAAAAGCCGAGCAAAGAAAACGATTCAAGAAGGAATAACATTTCTAGACGGAAGCCTTCTTGCAGACGTTGACAACGACATAGCTTATGAAAGAAGAGTTGAAGTCATAGAATATATCGAAAGAAAACATCCCTCTCGAACAGCTAAAATATTAACCCTTAATACTTTAAGCGGTAAGTTGTGCGTTAAGGAATGCGGCAAAATAGTAGGAGAACTTAGCGAACAAGATGTTAATCTTATTAGCACAACAATACCTAAAAAGTTTGGCGTAGTATTGCCGCTACTTTCAGCGATACAAGAAAGCGAAAAATTTGCAGATTGGGCTTCTGAAAACTCCGAAACTTTTGAAATCGCCTTGAAGCTTGAAGGTTTAAACAAAAACACAGGAGTTCATCCTAGTGGAATAGCTATTTCGCATAGCACTATAACTGACATTTGCCCTGTTCAAAAAACAAACGACGGAAACCTAGTAACCGGCTATGATATGAACTGGGTCTCAGAACTAATGGTTAAATTTGATATTTTGGGCCTAAGAACCTTGAGCGTTATTTATGATGTATGTAAAACTATTGGCGAAGACATATCAAAAATGGACCTCAATGATCCTAAAATTTTTAAACCCCTGCAGTCTTTAAAAAGCCCTCATGGGTTGTTTCAGCTCGAATCGGATACAAATTTTAAGGTCTGTAAAAAAATCAAGCCAAAGAGCCTTGAGCAGTTAAGTGCCGTGGTTGCGATTGGAAGACCGGGAGCTTTAGACTTTCTGGGTGATTATGTTAAATATTCCGAAACAGAGGAGCCTCAGGTAATTCACGAATTCTTTAGGGATGTTTTGGATTATACAGGGGGAATACCTCTTTATCAGGAACAATTAATGCAGATGGCCGTTAAAGTTGGGTTTACCTTGGATGAGTCTGAGCAGTTGAGAAGGATAGTTGGCAAAAAGAAAATCGATCAAATGCCAGCGTGGAAAGCGAAAATTCAGCAAAAAATAATAGAAAACGAACTGCCAACAGAAGTTGGAGAAGTTTTATGGAGAGTAGCGGAAGATAGCGCAAACTATTCTTTTAATAAATCTCACTCGCTGGCATACGCAACATTAGCCGCGTGGACCGCTTATCTTAAATTTAATTACCCACAAGAGTTTTTTATGTCGCTACTAAAGATGACCAAGTATGAACCGGCCCCACAAGAAGAAATAGCCTCTATATCAAGAGAGCTGTCTAATTTTGGAATCAAACTTCTTTCCCCTGATTTAGCAAAATCCAAAATGGACTTCTCGACAGAAGGTAAAGATATAAGATTTGGGCTCAATAGCATAAAAGGCGTTAGCGAAAAATCCCTACAGTCTCTCAGGGATTTTAGATCCAGCAATACCCCAACAAAATACGATATTTTCTTAGCGGCAAAACAAGCAGGGCTAAATATAGGGATATTGTCAGCCTTGTGTCAGGCCGGAGCGCTTCAAAGCAAGGGCTCAAATAGATCTTTAATGGCTCTGGAAGCTCAAGCATTTAACCTTTTAACAGATAGAGAAAAGAGGAACTTTATACTTATTGGAGAAAAATATGACTATAAGTTATTAAACTGTATAGCTGACGCCAAAAACCAGGAAATGGTTGGGGACGACGGAAAACCCTTAATGAAAGAGTCTAGATTTAAGACATTTAAAAAGAAATATGATCTTTACAAATCTATTTATGATAAAAATAAATCTTACGAAAGGTTTGCGAATTGGTATTTCGAAAATGAATTATTGGGGTACAGTCATAGCTCAAAATTAAAAAGCTGCTTTAACGATCTCTATAAAGATTTAAAAGACTCAAGAGATCTTGAGCTTATGGATAAAGATGAAGGGGGTAAATTTATAGGTGTTGTTATTGATTGCTTAAAAGCTACCTCAAGGAATGGAAACAAATATATAAAGCTATCAATGTCTGACGAAAATGGAAAATGGGATGCAATGCTATTAAATTCAAGAAGAGGTAATTTCTACGACAGGTATTTCGAGAAAAACCAAAAAGCGCCGACAAAAAAGAACATTGTAATAGCTTACGGAAGGAAGGCTGAAGATATAATATTTCTTGACTCAATCAAAATTATGGACGAAAAGATATATATGAAAATGTCTGAAGTTAAGTAAATAGAGTGTAAAACATGAAGATGACGCCAAAACCCAACTTTACGCCACGTGCGCAGCAAGCGATAAATGAAGCCAAAAAGGTTGCAAAAAAATATAACAGTGAATTTGTATGTATAGACCATTTGTTTTACGGAATGGTAAGATTAAACGCAGGGATACTGAGTGAGATATTGTATTTATTAAACATTGATCAGCTTGCGCTAAAAGACGAAATAGAACATACGCTCTCCCAAGACTTAAATGGCCTAGAGTTTTACCCTGAATCAGAAACGAGTCCATCTTTTGATGAAGAATTCCATTTAATATTAAAGGTTTCAGCATCAATAAGCGAAAAACTAGATCACGAATATGTAGGTCTAGAGCATATGTTGTTAGCGTTGTTAAAATTTGAAGGCTCGTCCATACCAAGCTTTTTTAAATCTTTCAACGCGTCAGAGGAGGATATTATATCAGAAGTAAGGGAATACCTGCACCTCTCCAAAGAAAACCCGGCGCATAAAAAAGAAAGCCACTATTACCCTCCAAAACCAAAGGTAAAAGATACTAGTTTGCAAAACCTAGAAAAACACGCCTTAAACCTTAACGCCCTAGCCGCCAAAGGAAAATTTGACAACATCATAGGTAAAGAAGAGGAAATTGCTAACGTATGTGAAATTTTATGTCGAAGAACAAAGAACAACCCCGTCTTGCTTGGCGAGCCTGGCGTCGGGAAGACCGCTATAGTTGAAGGCCTAGCGCAAAGAATAGTTAAAGCTGAAGCTCCTGATTTTCTGCTAGCAAAAATTATATATTCCTTAGATCTAGGATCCTTAATAGCTGGCACTAAATATAGGGGTCAATTCGAAGAGAGATTAAAAAACATAATAGATGAAGCTAAAAAAAACAAAAACATAATTCTGTTTATCGACGAAATACATACTCTTGTTGGGGCTGGAGCCGCAGAAGGCTCAATGGACGCTGCAAATATGCTTAAACCCTTATTAGCAAGGGGAGAGCTAAAGTGTATCGGCGCCACAACTCAAGATGAGTACAAGAAGACTATACTCAAGGATGGAGCGCTCGACAGAAGGTTTCAATCTGTAAAGGTTAGAGAGCCAAGCCCAGAAGAAACTAAACAAATTATTTTAGGAATAAAAAACAAGTATGAACAATTTCACAGCATAAATTATCCCGAAGAAACTCTTGACTTAATTATTGAACTGACCTCCAGGTACATGATTGATAAACAATTTCCAGACAAAGCTATAGATGTCATGGATCAGGCTGGATCGAAAGTTAAAATAAAGAACATTCAAAGGCCTGACGCGGCAAAAGAGATAGAGAAACAACTAGAAGATCTTAGCATGAAAGAGGCTAATATGGAAATGATTGGAGCATCAAGAAACACGGTTGAAGATGAGCAGTTATTTTTACTAGAAGAGTATGATAGAGTGATAGAGAAATGGGCCAAAAAAACCATAAAAGCTAAAATACAAGTATCTAAAAGTGATATATTTGAAGTGATTTCAGCCAGAACGGGTGTGCCTGTAAGCCAAATGTCAACAAAAGAATCCACAAAGCTTCTTTCTTTGGCTAGAGATTTAAATAAAAAAATCATTGGCCAAAAAGAGTCTATAAAAGAAATTTCGGAATCAATTCTAAGGTCAAAATCCGGACTTCAAGATTCTAAAAAGCCAGTAGGCAGCTTCTTGCTGGTTGGGGCAAGCGGAACAGGAAAAACTCATACTGCAAAATGTATTGCGAAATTCGTATACGGAGGAGAGGATAAGCTTATTCAATTAGATATGAGCGAATTCTCAGAGAAAATTTCCGCGAGCAGGTTAATTGGCGCTTCTCCCGGCTACGTAGGGTATGAGGAAGGCGGAGAGTTGACAGAAAAGGTCAGAAGGAACCCCTATAGCGTTGTACTGTTCGATGAAATTGAGAAAGCTCATCCAGACGTTCTAAACATATTATTGCAAATTCTTGAAGAGGGGTTCGTAACAGACAACTCGGGTCGCAGGGTTAATTTTAATAATTGTATAATAATCCTAACAGGCAATGTGGGTAGCGAAAAAATCACAAAACCATCAATAGGCTTTGGACACTCTCCATCACACGCAAAAGACAAGCTCAAGGAAGAGCTAAAAGTATTCTTCAAGCCGGAGTTCTTAAATCGACTAAATGAGATAATTATGTTTGATAATTTTAGTATAGAAGACTTAATAAAGATAACAAAACTAGAAGTGAATAAGATACAAGAAAAGCTTAAAAATAAAAATATAAAAATATCTACAACTCCTTCTTTAAATAAATACATATCCGAGCAAGCAGAAAAAGAGAAAATGGGCGCAAGGCCCATACAAAGATTGATTCAAAAAAACATAGAGAACCAACTCTCAAACCTCCTCCTGAACAAAGATCTCACCGAGAACCACTCAATAAAGTTCTCCCTTATCAAGGGCGAGGTTGTTTATAAAATCAAGGAAGAAGAGGCTTAGCTGGATCGTTAACTTCAGGAGGTTTTGGCCCCATCGGATCTTCGAATTTCTCCCCAGGATTTTGGCTTGAATCAGGCTGTTGCCTAGATGAATTAAAAACTCGCATGCATGCCTGAAATCTATCGGACTGAACTGGGTACCTTTTTTTCATATTGGCGTCAAGAATGCATCTCGTGACAAACTGGTCGCCGCTTTCTGAGTTGACTGGCACAGGGTATCTTTTGTCTTGGTTTGTTAAGAAATTATTTTCATTATCTTCCTGAACTTGCTCTTGCTTGCTTGGGAAGATATCTTCATACTCAATATATCTTATAGATTCGTCAATAGCTTCGTATGCAGAAGTGATGTTTTTCTTTACTGAATCGTGAATTTCTCTTTCTTCAGTAATCATGTCATAAAGTAATCTTGCTTTTTTCCAAATATGAAAAAGTTCTGATTTTACTTTTTTATAGCTTGAGTCTGCTCTGGTTTCGTTCATATTTTCTTTCATAATATTTTATAAATTTATTCCTGTTCTATTGGCGAATCTTTTCCTGCAACTTGTTTTGGCTTAGCTCCGTATAGATTGTAAGCGTATATTAAGTTCTTTAACCTCTCTTCAGAAGCTAAATACGCATCATGGTAATATTTAGGTGTTGGAGTGTTAGGTTTTTTAATTACAGAATCCCCTTCTTGTATCATTATCCATCCCGCAGTTTTCCCATCTCCATCTATTTTCCTAAGAGCGTTTCTTTCTGCTTTTCGATTATAGTCAGACAAGTACATCTCTCTTAGTATGGTTTGCTCTTCTAGCATTAGTCCGTCTGGATTGTCTCCGCTGAACGAAGTAAATATTACGGTGTTAAGTTCTCCTAGGTGACCTTCTAGCCAACCAGATATTAACCCTATATCCGCATCTCTTTGTTCCCCGTGATCATGGAAGCCTAAATCTTGATCGTAAAGATTTAAAGCAAGCTTTCCGATGTTTGTTTGCGGATTAATAGGTGGGTGAGCCATGTTAACCTCCTAAATAATCAAGAACTTCTTTGTGCTTTGGGTTGTTGGGGTCCAGATTAATAGGTTGCCCCATTACTTGAATACTTCCTTGTCCAACCAGGCTTGATTCAAAAGCTCTTTTGATTTTATTTTTGAGAACAGTTTTGTTTCCAGACGGAAACACCCCAGCCTTTACGGCGAAAGCTTGCAGATCGGTTAGATTCATATCTTCAAGCATTTCCTTGAATATCCTTTTGTCGTTTGTCTTAAAAGGGCTTATTTTCTTTACCCCCAATATATCTTCCAATTCCTTAGCTCTAGAAACCTGTTCTTCGTAGCTCTTGCCTGTTGTTTGATTTAGCTCTTCAAGCTTCACGCGCTTTCCTGCACTAGCTTTACTCGATTTTTTTGTTGTTTTTTTGTTTGCCATAATTTGTACCTTTTTCCTTTGTATTTTAATACACTATATAATAATGATTTTAAATAAAAAATCCACCCCAGTTGCCTGAGGTGGACTTTTGTAAAACGTTAATTTTATTGAAATTAAACGATAAGACCAAGTAATACTCGATCGTCGATGATCATGCGACCCTCTTCAAGAGAGCCGTAATAACCAATCTTAGATTGACGTGTTACGAATTGGTCATCAGCGATAAGAGAAAACTCTTCTCCTGACTCGGAATCGGTAGCTACTGCACGGATCATTGATTCGCGTGACAAGTCAACACCAACAATAGCTTGCTCAGTACCTTGAATTGCTCGAGCAGCACCGCCGTTTGCTTGAACCGAATAGTTGTCAGCAAATGTTGTTGCTCCAGCAGCTGTACCAAAAACAGTATTCCATTTTTGGCCTACGCCCATTTCATTATACTCTTGAATGGATACTCCGTAAAACTCGGGGATTCCAGCGCTATTAAAAACAGCGTCGCGCATAGTGTCTGTACCAGCGATACCGTCTCCAGCAGTTGGGGCTCCACCGGCTCCACCAATTGTATTAATTGGGTTATAAGCTAAACCGCGAATTTCTTCTACGATTTCAGGGGATACGAGTAAATCTGTAATTCCGCGACCACGGCGCTCAGCAGGCGTTCCACCGTTCCAAGAAGTGTTAATTCTCTTGGCTTTAGTAAAAAGCTTGTTTAAGTCCGAAAGAAGGAATCTTCCAGCTTGAGCGGAACGAATTACGTGCTGCTCGCTGTTAGTTGAAGCGTTTGCAAGTGCAGTCATGATCATGGTTGCAGAAGTCTTCTCTTGTTTAAGGAGGATTTCTTGAGCCATGCGTGTGAATGTTTTGCTTACAACATCAAGTCTTGAACGAGAAGCGTATCGCTTATCGAAACTCAAAGCGCTATCGAGAGTATAAGTTGTGAACTTAAGCTCGCTTTGCGAAGGAGCGACTTGGTTTGTAGGAAGTCCGCCAGGAACTGATTGACTCCAAACTTGAATATAATCTTCGTCAGTGATATCGTGATAAAGGTCCAATGGAATACTTGGGCTTTCGTCAGAATTAAACTGAAGAGAAGAGAACATGTTGCTTACGGTAGGAGCGCTGTTTACGACCTCTGCCAAAACTGGACCGATAAATTCGGCTAATGCAGTTTGAGCCTCGTAAGAAACGTCTCTATTTTTCGAAGCCATAGCTTTTACAAGCTCGACTTGCTCGGGGGTTCTTTCTAAAGTAATTTTCATTTTTAAATTTCCTTGTGTTAGAAGCTTATCTTGCAGAGATATTTTTTGCTGCTTGAGTCATCGCTTTCTTCTCCGATAGCGAGGACACTTCCAACAACAGTACCAGTAGTTGCTGTTTGAAGCTTTCCTGCTGTGGAAGAAACCTCAAGGTCGTCTCCTAAAGCTGGGGCACTTGCAAAAGCAGAGCCGCTCAAAAGAATTAACCCTTTAGTCAAAACAGGAACTGTTTGACCTGGAAGAACGCCTTGAGCTTCGTCTAGTTTTTGTTTGTATGATATCATCTTTTCTCCGTTTTCGTCGAACGCCAAGGTTTCACGTAAAGTGATTCCAAGCGCACGTCCGGAGCCATCAGCTGGAGCTACGGTCATACCTGTATTAGCGGGGTATCCGTTGAATCCAATATGAGCGCCACTAAAACTTGCACCTAAATAATCACGAAGATTATCTGGGGTAGTTGCGCGCAATTCGGAAACCTCACCAGGTAGAGCTCCCGCACTTACAGAAACAACAACGCCTGCATCAAAATCGCCTGTGCCGTTGGAAACGAAACTCGAAAGAGTTTTTCCAGTTACGTCAAGAGCGAATAAGTTAACAACATCGTGTTCACTGTAGTCTCGGTATGGTAGTATTCTTTTTGCCATAATTTTTTTCTTCTATATATTAGTATGAAATTTTAACCGACTCCTTAAAAGTCTTGGCGAAACGATCGCGAAGGGAGGAGGGGGCTTCGGAAGAAGATTCGTTGTTATTAACAACAGCTGCATCTTCGACCTGTACGTTTTCTAAAGCATCTTCGACTTCGTCAGAAGAGTCTTGTTCTTCTGTTTCAGAAGCTTCTGCAACTTGTGCGGTTTCTTCTGAAGAGCCTTCAGTTTGGGAAGCTTCAAGAGTTTCGAGTCTCTTAGAGACTTCTTGAGCCACTCTTTCCTCGAAAGCTTTTTGCTCTGCAGCGATAAAATCTTTATTTTTATGCTTCCAAACCTTGGAAAGTTTTTCTTGATAAGAAGCAAATCCTTCTTCTGATTCATCAACTTGAGCGAGTTCTGAAGCTAAAATCTTAAGATCTTCATCATCAAGATCGTACACTTCGCTAAGAGCTTCCATTCTAGAATTAAATCTAACCTCAGCTTCTCGCGAGGAATTTTCTTGCTCTAAAGCAATAAGTTTATCTTTCGTTGATTTTAATTGCTCTTCCACTTCAAGCATTTTTTCTTGAAGAGAAGCTTGAGCTTGAGAAGCTTCTTCTTTTTCAGCCTTGGCTTTTTCTAGATCCGCAATATACTGTTCGCTTTTTTCTTTTATTGCGTCACTAAAAACCTTAGAAATGCTAGCGACAGTTTCTTCTGAGAAATCTTGCTTGCCAAGCTTTTCGTCTAAAGCTGCTCGGAATTCGTTGATAATTTGTTTTGTATCCATAATTAAATTTTTATGTTGTTCTTTGTTTAGTACATCTTGTTTTTTCGATTGGGAAGTTTTTTTGCTTTTAATAATTATTTTGTCGATCGGTTGGTTGCGGCTAGGCTTATCAGCTTGAACCTGCCCGCTCTCGGCGACAAGCCCTTTTACGTCTGCAGCTGGATTCGATGTAAAACCTATTCCAAGCGGATATATATCTCCAACAATTAATCGGTTAACTTTCCGCCCGTCTTGTAATTGCCCTTTTCCTCCCGAAGACTTTAGATACGGAGCGTAAGCTTTTATTTCTTCCGGGTCGGATATAATACTAGAGTCCAGTAAGTCATCTCCACCGACACTAACAACATACTCATTAAAGCCAACCTCCCAGCTTGCGGATACAGTCTGAAAGAAATCGCTTTCTTGATCCGTGGAATTAACGACCAACTCAGCAAACTCTTTGCTTGCGGTTTTGTATACAACTGCAGCGAGCGCTATATTAAAAGGCTCATCCTTAATTAAAGCCGCCTCTTCGCTGATTAATTCGGAGTATTGACTATACTCAGAAAACCCAGCAGAAACTATATGCCCAACAATTCTATCCCTGTCGTGTTCAATGTTTGTCGGTTTATGTACAAAATAATCTTTAACAGCTACAGCTGTTTCACTATCTATACCGTCCCCGTTTTTATTGAATTTATTTACTACCGCAGCATTAAACGCCACAGCAAGCAAATCTATATTCTTATCTAAATTTATATCAGAAGGAATCAATGGGCGAAGAGACTCTATAGAAGCTTTGCTAATTTGCGATTCTTGCATTTGACTGGATGCGCAAATAACATTATCGAACTTTGTTGTATACTTATAAGGTAAAGACATTTCAGTTTAATACACTCACTTTATAAACATGGGAGTAAAGGTCGCAGAGACTGTCTCTATTTTTGAATCCATCATATCATAATAAAGTTTAACCATCCAATTTCCAAGAACCAATGCGGAATAACTATCTTTCCTCGCTTTCTCTGGCCCAGTTTGGCGCCTCAAGCTCGAAGGCAAGTCAAAACTTTGAGTGCCTGCGGAGGATGTTGTTATCTGAACCAAAGAGCATTGCGTTTTCACCAAATTCATCATGTCAAATTGGTGCTCAACAAAGTCTATCATTTTCGCGGAATTAGTTTGCCTCTCTTGTGATTGAGAGGTTTTTAAAAATTCGATTTTATCTATCGGTATTTTTTTTCTTCTTTGCTCGTTGTACGAATCATCAATAGCTCGAGAACCAAACAGTATTCTTCTGTGATCAAAGTTCGACTGCAGAAGTTCATTTGCTCGACGGATCCACTGGCTAGTAGGCTTTCTTAAGTAACAAATAGTTTTATTTTCTAAATTATATTCGCGCTTACCTTCTATTAATTTTTGTTGATAATTTTCTATGTCATCAAAGTTTGTATTTAAGCATTGTATATTTAGTTTATTCTTCTTAAACAAGCTGCTTTCATTTGCAGCATTAATAAACTGAACTCCTCCATTATAATCTCCTACAATAGATACAATATTAAAGTGATTTAATAAATAATAAAAATAATTTATATGTTGTCTTAAATTTGCACCAGCCAAAGCGTAGCTATGAACTACGACTCCAATCTTTTTTTCTTCGTTTAGTTTTATAACCATCATGGCAAAATCATCGCTGCTTTCACTTTCCGCCCAGCTAGGATCAAAAGCGAGAATATATTTATCTCCAGGACTGCCAACTATTTCCGTGCATGGGTTTTCTCCGTCCTTTAATGTGCATGCTGCCATTTTAGAGGTCTTAAAATATCCAGAACTATCATCAGTAAATATCGCTCCAAACTCCCTATCGAACTGACTCTGACTCATGGTTGACTTTGCTTGACTAATTAAATTTTGATCGTATAGCTGCCGGGGAGCACAGTCATAGCTGAACTGCATGATGGTTCTGTGAGCGTCCGACTGCTTGTTTCCCCCAATCTGAATTAAATTTTCAAACTGCTCATAGGCTTTATACATATATTCAAATTTATAACTAGCAGAAGAAAGAGCTATAAGTTTATTATTTGGCCAAATATGCCGATCGCTCTCCTGAAGCTTTCCTTGTCTGATTAATTCAGTTTCTACATTATAAATATCTTCTCTTTGAGTTGGGTTTTCTACAACACTCAAAAACGGTATTATAACTTCATTATAAATTCGCTCGGGCATTAATGCAAATTCGTCAATAATTATCCTGTGAAAACGAAAGCCCCGAAGCTTTTCTCCGTCCCCCAAGGGCAGGGCTCGAATTCTTGAGCTGCCAATCTCAAGAAGCCACTCGTCATTACTTTTTGATTTATGAGTTATACATTGAGAAAGATACATTGCCTCAGGCTTTGAAGCGATATCTTCTATTTTTTTAAATATCATTTTGGCCTGACGAAAAGACTTTGAAAGTATGCCGATTTCTACGCCCTGGTTCATTATTGCTTCTAGATATGCGTATATAGCAGTAGTAAAAGACTTACTCATTCCCCGACTCCACACTCCCATGAAATAATCGGTTTCAAACATGGCTTTTATGGCCATATGTTGAAAAGGAAACAGCTTCACTCCTGAAATTAAATCCGTAGTAAAGGTTATATTTTCTCTTAAGAATTTATAGAGTAGTATTTTAGCTTCTCTTTCTTCAAGATACCCCTTCATCTCTAAAAGCTTTTCGTTAAAGTCTCTGTCGGGACTTCTTGATTCTTGGTTGCCTACCTCCCAGCTCATTATATTAACCCTTTGTCTATATAATATTGAAGGTCAACGTTCCACAGTTTCTTTCCAAGCTTCAATAATTTAGGTATAAACTCTTCTGATTTTTCTCTACTGCCGGTAAATATAAACTGACAGTTTCCCGAGAATTGATGATTTAGCACTCTCATGTTATGATAAATGTATTTTAAATTAGATTTGTGTGCCCCGCGCCTATTGTTGGATTCTATTTGCGCTAAGTCGCTTTCTACAGCTACGAATAAATAACTATCAAAATCTTTTGTTCTCTGAAGTTCATACTCAAAGCGATCTAAGTTGTTTTTGCTGAGTGTGGATTTAAAATCCTGCTCTCCCTTTCGGTCCACATAGGTATAATCATAATCCGCCCCGCCCACAGCGTAATCTCCAAATTCTAGCTTCATAGGTTCCGAGTTGGGGAAAGTTAGAGGCTGCTGCTCTCTAGTGTCTACAAATATTTTCATTTTCGGGTCTATTTTCTGCTTGAATGATTCCGGCAATCTTTCGCCAAACATAGGCTTTATTCCTATAGCGTCGCAAGCAGCAGTATAAGACCCATAGTGTTTTTGAAAAACATCTATAGTGGGCATGTGATTAATCATTAATTCAACATGTGAAGGGGCAAACTTTAAACCTTTAGCGGCGACTCTTTTTTTTAATAAATTAATTATATATTCTTTTACCTCTGATGGTTCTGTTTTCTCGCACCAACTTATCAATTGTTCATATGTAGAAAAGTCTCTGTTAAAATAATCATCCTTATTCTTAAATGGCAAGGGTTCTTTAGTAAATAAATTATAACGAGGATAATATTTTGTATAATATTCTGCAAGTATTATTTTATGAGATTTTAAATGAGCATGCATACTCTTCTCCGAGGAGAAGGGTTGCGAGCAAACCTTACAAATAAATTCGCCTTTTGGTGCGCTCATACGACATCGTCTTTAGATACCCCAAGAACCCTAGCCTTCCAGTCGGGCATAGATTCAAGATTGTCAGCCTCTTCCTTGGCGGCTTTTCTTTGCATGTTTGCTATTTTTATCATCACCTTACGTTCTTCCTCTTCTTGGAATAGTTGAACCAAAGCTAGTATGCTAGAATTTTGCTTTTGCTGGGATGACACTCTTTTTGACCTATCCCCTTGTAATTTTTGAATTAAAGACTCCATCCTTTTTTCGCACTGGTTATACTCTTCGCTCTTTGTCTTCAAAAGCTCTGCCAGCCTGACGGTTAGATCTTGCTGGTCTTCTGCGTCATTGAACATTCTATTCAACTTGCTCATAGCTCCTTGGATGTTTTTTAAATGAATATAATCCATGCAAACATTAATATATAAATTAATTTCATCATTACTCAAATCAGGTTTATCCCAGGTAGCTCTTACGAATTCTGCCTCGAATAAATCTCGATCCTCCATGCTGTCATAATTATTTATAACTTGAGTAAATCGAGGAGAAGATAAAAAAGCCCCTAATGATTCGATAGCTTTTTTTTGCCCTATATTTAACTTTGCCTCTTCAATATTTTTCTGACAGTAGTCGTTGATTTTTTTGATTATTTTGCTTACGGCTTTTGGGGCAGAATATTTTCTATTTACAGCGTTTTCGGAAGGGTGTAAATCTAGCGAATCCTGACTTTCAATATACTCCAAAACAGAAGAGTACTCTTTTGAGTTTCGGGTAATCCGTATTTCTGGAAATAATACAGTAGCGATTTGTAATGCGTTCATACCGTCCCGAGAAGAGTTAGAAATAAACTCTCGCTGAGAATCTGATAATTGTATATTGTCTTTCGGGTATATATGTTTTGTGTCGTAATTAATTCCCTGCTGGACCATAAATGCCCTAACGGCTCTCCCCTGCTTACTTCTTCCGTCTATATTTTCTTCTCCAGGAAAAGCTAATTTAGTTAACTCAGTTAAGTCGCTTATTGTTGAACCGTTCTCTGAGACAATTCTTTCTTGTTCTTCTGTTAAATCCATGCTATAACTTTTGTATCGGGAATTACATCTTCTTTTTCTAAAATTTCTTGAGCTTTTTGCTTGAATATCTTCTTTAAATTTTTAATTTGTTTGTAGCCAGCCTTACGCCCCTTCTCGGAAGTCTTGTAGCCCATTTTTCCAGCTACCTCTTCTTCATCCATATTATCTATAAATAATAATTCGTAAACTAAATACTGCTTCTCAGACAGCTCTTTCTTCATGAAATAGTTGAGTTTTTTCTGAGCATCGATAATGCTATAATTATTATCCTCCATAGCTTGAACTTCATTAGAATGGTTTTCGAGGGTTAGTGCCATTTTGATTCCGTAGGCAGACTTCTTTGTTCTCTCCCATTTGGCATATAATGGGCAGGAAGAGTCTTGCGAACCGCTTTTGGTGAACCCGCACAACGAAGACTCGCCTCCATCTTTGGTTGCGCAAGACTGGTTAAACGGGCAATTCAAACAGGGCCGAACAAAATTACTGTAATTATTGCGCAAAATATTCTTCATTTGGTTAGTTATTATTTTATTCATCCAGGGCTTTAGAGACCTTCTTTGGTCCCATTGGTGCCATTTTTTATGAATATGCGCCCTAATGATTTGCTCAACATCCTCAAAATCAAACCAGGCCAATGAATCAAGAAACCACTTGCCTCTTCTCTTTTTTATTTCCAAATCAATTTCCAAAGATTTGTCCTCGTAAGTAAAGTTAGTTTTTTCTTGGTCGGCCACGAGTTTTTTTGTTCTTGGCTTTGGGTTTTTCTTCCTTGAAGTCTTGAAATTGCTCCACAGGAATAATGTCCTTTAAGTTAAATTTATTACTATCTCTTTCTATTGAATAAGACAGTTTCGATATATTCGGAACCTCATATATATCCAGTCCATCAGGATCATCATCCTGAGAGGGAGCGGGCCTGCTTCGTTTAGGCAACAACTTTTTTACGCCCTGCTTAGCGCTGGTTGTTGTAGGCGACGTTTGTTTTGCTGCAGACAATATATTTAAACCTTCACCGCAGCCACCGCAAAAATTCGGAGCCTTGAGGGAGTACATATTTTTAAAACCACAATGGGGACAATAAGAAAAAGCCATAATAATATATTATAGCTTTAAAAAAAATTATATCAAATAGCCGCTAATAACCCTTGATTGCTTCCTTATGAAATCTTCGGAGTCTTCGCTCCATTTTCTATTCTCTTTTACATATTCAACACAAATCACGCCAATAATCTTACCATTCAGTGTTTTGATTGGTCGAGCAAACATGCTTTTAACCCCTTTGCTTATAAGGAAAGATCTAAAAGAAAAATCGCCCTTGTAGCTTTCGACATCAGCGCACTCGAATGTTTTTTCTTGAGCTATTTGCTCTACTAATCCATGTAAATTGGAAATTCTTAAGTTCTGCAGGTTTTGGCATTCAATGCTTATTCCATCTCCCACGATCTCATATGTGCAGCTAAGTTTTTGCTGACCCCTGCCAGAGAAATATTGCTCTCCATTATGGAACTCTAGTATATAAGCCCGATCAGCAGAAGTCTCGTCAGCAACATATTGCAGGGCGGTAATTATATTACTGTGAGAGGCGGGGTCATAATTTAATTGTTTATGTTTTTTTTCGTCAAGTTTAAACTTTATCCAGACTCCCAATACCGCAGTTGCAGCAGAGACGAGTCCAGTAAGCACGCTAATTACATCTAGTCCAGTATTCATTTCTTATTAATAATATACGCTAAAACTGAAGAAAACAGAAATACAAAAAACAAAATAACAGAAAACCACATAGCTGGCCCTTCATAATCGTAAGGTGCAGATTTTAGATCCAGGTATTCGACTACAGAAATCATCGAATCGTTATTCTTGTCTATATTGTTAAATTCAGAAGAAATGACGGGTTTAGGCGTAGGGTTTGGCTTATAAACCTTATTAACGCTACAAGAGCACAGCAAAAACACGAGAAAAAACAGCCACCTCATCTTCTTTTACTTGGTATAGCGTAAAAACCGACAACCATAAAGCATAGATCCATAAACGAGGCGAGCATTAACCCTCCTGTCATTTGAACCATCTCCCAATCTTTTCCCCCAAGCACCCAACCAAAAAAGCCCCACTTCGCCCCATCACCCTTCGGAACAATAACATTATATACTATGTGAGGATTCATTGCGTAATATATCATCAAAAAACACATTGTAAAAGTGATACTCATAAACAAAATTCTCCTCGTTACCTTCACAAAAGGATCGCTCGAGTTTTTATCCTGACCGTCAATCAATGCTTGTAGCATTTTATCGTCCCTTGCTGCCAGTGCCAACTGATCTTGTCTTTTCTGCTCCAACCAAGAATTTATTAGGTTGCACGCAAGCTTTATTCCAGCCCCAATTATTGTATTCAATATCGGTCCCATGCCTATATATACACCCGTTAAATTTTAAAAATGCTTATTTCAGTGTAATATAAGTTAATGTCACAGAAATCAATACTACAGCTTCTTAGTAAAAGCTTAAATTCCTATCAATCAACATGCTGGCTTAAATCAGAAAATGCAAAGCTAAATGGATCAACTCCAGCCGAATTAATGATGGATAATAAAACAGACAAGGTAATTAAAATATTACCAGATGAAATTAAAAGAATAAAAAGTAAAAAAAATATTAATTAATATATATCCACTCTTTAGTGCTGTTTGCGTAAAAATAAGGATATATTCTAGGGTTTGACCACATCCATCCATAGTTTATGATATAACCCCACACGCCATCTTGACTATCTGGCTGGATATACATCCAGTAGATTTTTGCGTGGTAAATCCACCCATTTGAGAATGGTAAATAATCTCCAAGCCAAGTACTCTGCCATCCAAGCGAGGTAACTTCCTGAGAAACTTCTTCTGTGGCCACCTCGATAGCTGATTGGGTATTTTCAGAATTTGTTTCGTCGCTGACGTCAGGGCCAGTAGATTTAGACAATAATTCTTGATCAAAATACTGGACTGCGGTTGTTGCTTCAAGAACCAAGGAAAGATAATCTTTATTGCTTGACTGAGAATGAATTTCTTTGATCGAGTTATCGGTTTTAAATTGCCAAGATAATATCCTGAAAGTTCGATTATGTTCATCGTTTCTGATCCATCCTCCACGATCATCTTTTTGGTAATCTATATTCAAGGAGTTATCCCATGCATACCCATAAATTAATGTGTCCTGAGATAAATTTAATTGGCTAATTTGTAGGGTTGATTCGCTTGACACGATCTTGCTATCAATAATCCACGCAATATCAACCACACTAGGATCTACAACATTAATTTCTAAAGTATGAGTATTGTTTACGCTAGAGTTTGTTTCTGTATAGCTGTCTATTGGAGAAACATATTTATAAAGCTGTAGAATAATTTGCTCTCTGTTTACCGCGTGAAAATCTCCAGTATTTGAGTTGTTCATTAATCCGTCATAAGATGTTGGTTTAAAATAATTTGCTCCTTCTTTTTGATATGGCTCATTAATTTCATATCCACGAAAGGAATCTTTGTACCCAATCCAATGACCCCATCTCTGCTTTGCCTCTTCTGATGATCTTGCCATGTTGAACGCATAGTCATACATATATTCTTGTATAGTAGTTTGGTATTCATCTCCCGCCATGCCCAGGACATGCCCTATTTCATGCGACACTATACTCGTCCATGGTGCAGCATAGATTAAGCTTGTAGAGCTTCTGTCGAGCGCTGTACCGAGCCCAAAAACCCTATTTGTTAAAATGGTAGTGCATTCATTTCCTATGTTGAGCTCATCTGTGATCGATAAGCATTTCAACCAATCATTCCAGCCATCCCAATATCCAAGATTAAAATCAAGCCCAAATGCAGAATTGTTAACGTCTTTTATATCGTCTGGATTATTTAAAGTGCTAACAAGGTCTATTCTATGAACATTAACAAAATTTTTATACCTATTCCAGAAGGCGTAGTTGCTTTGCATCCCCGACCATATGGTTTCAACATCTTTTTCATAATCAACCATCTCATCAGCGAAATATCTATCACCAATAAATACTAAATCTAGTCTATTATCAGATGATCCACTATTATGAATCGTTTCGTAAGAAGTTGCAAATAAATTAAAATAAAAAAATGTAAGTAGTAAATAATATCTCATCTATGAATTATCTCATATATTATGAGACAAGTCAAGATTATATTTTTCTAACTTGGTACGATTGAGACTTGCCCAGTCAGCCCGCATTTTTGGATGCCAAGCTGAGTTCTGATGATTAAAGAGTTTTTCGTGCAAGATACATACATAAGTAAATTTCTTCTCATCTTGTATGCCGAGACCGTCATTCCTGACTGTATTTGTATCTCTGACCCCCCTACGGTTATTGATTGCCCACCAAAGGAAATCACATTCAATCCAGCGATTTTGGTTATGACAAAGTCGCGGGATTGGTCGGTGTTAAATGTCTCACGCCGTGATACTTCCAGATTTAATACTCCCGCAGAAGTAGTGTCGAACATATTGGTTACAGTGATTGTTTTGCTGAAGGTAGAGGAGGGGGTCCATCTTTCTGAGATAACAGTTGGTGCGCCGGTTGAAGATCCATAAGAAACGGTTGTGCTGGAGTTTATAAGTTGATCGACGGTTACTTTATATGTTGAGCCATCCGCCTTTTGTATGATCAAGAAATCTGAAGCTGCGTCAATATTGCTTCCGATTAAATCTAAGTCTTTAATTTGCTTGTTTGCCATATCAGTATATATACACTATTTCTAATAAATAAAAGGTTCCTGCAGAAACTCTCTGCATTTTATTATTGTATAATACATATTAATTTAATTACATTCTATTAAAAAATAATTTCAAACATAGAATATATCATATATTACATTACTATATTACATGAACAATCAATTGGGAATAACAAGTGTATTGCTTTTACTGTTTTACGTGGGATGGTTCGCATGGGATCAAAGAACAATAATAGAAAAACAAAATCAAGAAATAATAAAATTACAACAACAATTAATATTTAAAAACATAGTATTGGACGCTGCGCTTCAAGATATAAGTGAACCAGTTAATAAACAAATATATAATTCGCCGCAAAAGTTCTTTAATCTTCAATAATAAACTTTAATTTTTAACAATAACTTATAATATAATATATGACAACAGCAACACAAGAACCCGAACAAGAAAAAATAGATAACGCCGCCGAAGAAGGGCAATATACTTCAGAGCAAAATATTGCAATAACTCATTTGGCAAACAAAATGCTTGGCAATGTAAATTTATCAGAAGCATTCTCACTCGTTCCACTTGGTCAAATAATTAATTTAGTTCAACAACAAGTTATTCAACAAGCAAAAAAGCAAGTCGAAGATATGAGTGACGAAGAAATTAAAAAAACAATTGAAGAAGGAGATGCCTCTCTAGCAGAAGCTCAAGCTCAAGCTCAAGCTGATCAGCTTCAGAATTAAGCTTTTAGACTTCTAAGGGTATAAATAATATCCTTAAAGTTATCATAATTTATACGATCCGTTTTGTAATTTGCACCACGGGTCGTTTTTATTGTATAGCCGCTTTGCTTTTCGCTATCAAGAACAAGTTGAGATATAAAATCATGTGCGCCATGGGATTTTAACCAATTCCAATATATTGCACGAGTTCCTGGTTTACATTCAAGTAATACATCTTCAAAAATAAATAATTTACTAAATAATGTAATATCGCGAAAACATGTTATTTCGCTAGGGGGTTCGCTTAAGCAAGATTCGATAATCAAAATCATGTAATAAATTACACGAGAATATCAGACTTAGCTGTCTTCTTGATTTTTAAGAAAATCTTCGTATCCCGGAGGAAGAGGAGGAATGAAAACGGCCGCTTCGTCCTGTTCTTGCACTAAAGATTCTTCTTTATTCGAATGATCCAGCGTTGGGTCCTGCGTTGGGTCCTGCGTTGGGTCCTGCGGCAGATAGCACGCTGGGTCCTGCGGATTAAAACCTTCGCATATTTCATGGCAGTGAAGTTCTTTGTTTGAACTGTATTCCTCGCAGGTTAAATTTCCAAGCCCTGTACAAAAGTAGCCCTCATGGTTTCCCATGCAGTTATATGTTTTATATAATTTCATTTTTTAAATTTTTGTGTTTAGAATATTAGGCGGCGGCGTATCTCTGGGTAACAGCGTAGGGGGCATAATGAACCCCCTCGAATACCTGAGCGTTACCCTGCATCAGAATACCAGAAGCGCGAGTGCCGTTTGAGCTTAACGCGTTGTACCGCATACTTAAGCCTCGGTCCCATATTCCCCCTTGTCCTCCAGCATGCCAAAAACTATAATAGTTATAACCATGCGGAGATAATGTTATCATTCCTTTATCAATAACTCCAAGAAAATATGGATTCCCTCCTGCAACACCATAAGCAATCATAAGCGCACTGCCGACATTGTAAAGTTTTGCTCCGCCTTCACCAACCAATATTGGAGTATAAGGACCCGAAAAATTTCCCCAACTTGATCCGGCGGATTGCTGAGTCCAATTGTACATTGCAACATTATTTAATGTTGTTACTTTTGCTCCGGTTCTAATCATTGAACCGACATAACCGGTTTCTCGTACTTGAAAGTCAAGCCATATGTTATTTATGTAAACTTTTTTTGGATATCTAAACCAAAAAGGAATTCCTGAGTCAGAAGGATAAACATTTGTGATCATACGGCATCGATCGTGTGGACAAAAAACATAATTTCTCCAATTTCCATATCCCGGATTTGCAACTTCCTCGGTTTGGTCATGAGTCAGGCCGACTCCGCTTCCAAGATAAGTTTTTCCATTAGCGGTAAAATTGCTTACCCCGATCTTTTTTCCAGAGCCAGTAAATCCCCAACCAGTATTTCCTCTTAAATTTCCATAAAAATACACATCATCAAAAGGTTCCCATTCGGCACCTCCTGCTATTGCCGGGGTTGGTCTATCACCTTTTGAGGTTCGATTCCAATAAAAAAAAGAAGTCTGCGTTGAACTTGCAAAATTCCCACCGCAACAAAAAGCGACGTTTTTAGCTGTGCTATATCGAGCGAGCCATTTGTATGCGTCTGTTCCGTACTTAAAAGGAAAATTTACCATTGTAACCATCACCGCACCGCTACTCGTAGTAACCCAATCTGATACGTTGTATGCAACCAAAAGATCTCGAGTAACTAAAAAATTTCCAGAACCTACAGAAGTAAGATTAAGAGGAGCTCCTCCGCTTGTGGTTTTTAGTTTAATAGTGTTGCCGTTAACAACCTGGGCGTAATAATCTACACCAAGTTCAATTCCTCCAGGAAGAGAGCCTCCTCCGGAAATTGGTGATTTGATACGCACTACTCCATTTTCTTCAAATCCGTGACTCGCAACTACGATTGTGTTGTTGGCTACAGATACGGTTGAGGCAGAAGCAGCGACGGTTCTATCGTTTGGACCCAGAGACCCATCCGATACCCCTGTTTCGAAATTGCGTACAAAAACTATACCCGAGTAACCGGAACTTAATGTTTGACTAATCCCGAAGCCATCAGCTAGCTGAAGTTGATTTTCAACAGAAACTGTAACGTTTCGCTGCGGGTTATTTTCCATATCATCTACTTTTGTAGCGACCGCTTCTAAACTATAATTTGACATAATTATTTATACACTTTGTTTTGAGTTTGTGAGATTAGATTAATTATTCAATTATTATTTACTTATTTCTTGTTGGAATTTTTCGTCAAAATCTATATCAATGTTTTCTTGTTTTTCTTCTGACGATGAAATTGCCATGGCTATTGTAACAATAATCGTTGCGCCCAGTCTACGACTTGACTTAAAGAATTTAATTGTTCATTAACTTCTATTTTTGGCAAATATGTTTCTTCGTTCATTTTTTATTTTGGATTTTTGTTATTACATATTTTAATATTTCACTTCTCATTATGTCTTCTGCTCCAAAATGAAATGTATGAATTCCTCGTTCTTTACTCTCTTCATCATCGAAAATACGATACATATCTGCAAATCCACTTTTTCCATTGATATCGCTTTGCATTGGATCTCCACAAATAATTAATTTACTGCCGCGACCAAGTCGGGTCATTAAAGTAGTAAGCTCTTTGAATGTGAAATTCTGAGATTCATCCGCGATTACGATTTCGTCCATCCAACTGGCGCCGCGAAGGTAATTTACAGGCATTCCTTTGATAATATCCTTTTCTCTTAAAATACTGGCTTGGCCAGGAACCAAAAGCTCGTCGAGTTTTTCGTTCATTGGCATCATATATGGATTAATCTTCTCGGCCATTTCTCCAGGAAGTGCGCCAAGGCTTTTTTCGCCACTTTCTGCGATTGTGCGTACATATGTAATGCCATTATCATTATTCATATTGTATAATTGTAATGCTCCATATATTGCTATATAAGTTTTACTTGTGCCCGCAGGGCCACTGATGAATACGATACTTGTTTCTTTATCAAATATTATTTTCAATAAAGCTAGTTGTTTGTCAGTTAGGCTTAGTTTTTTCAGCTTGACGTTTCTTTTATGCAGAGAGGATGCGATCTTCTTGATCTCGTCCTCGTCTGTTATCTCGGGTTTTTTACGTTTTCGAGCCATTTGATTATATAAAAATACACTATTTTTTAATAGTGGCCGGATTTTTTTTGGATCGACGAATATGTTATAATTTATTAGACTCATTTTCATATTGAAAAAAGGCACCCCCCGCACTTTGTGCACAATACAATTAAAAAATGAATTCATTTAAATGGGTAGGGTCACAGGGGGGGAGGGGTACAGAATACCTAATAAATAAAACTTTTTTCACTTTTTTTTTCTATGTTTTCGTAAGTATATAATAATCAATAGTTTACAACACAAAGTTTTTTTGCTTCAGGCTTGACTTTTGGTCAGAATATGTTAGATTGTATATATAAGATTAATTAAATAAAGAATACAATAAAATAAATAATATGAAATCATCACAACCTAAATTCGCCTCCAATCCAAACGCCGACATGGTGCTTCATGCTCTAACACTTGAAGAGTTGAACGAGGAATTTACCCTCGCCCGTCTCTCGTTAATGGATCTTGAAGAAGGATCCGAAGAACACGCAGAACGCGAAGCGTATCTTGAAACCGTTAACGATTTCAGAATCGAAGCAATCGGTATCTCCGAATTCGCTTAAACTTTAACACTAACATAATAAAATAATAATATGAATTACGACATACTTCTTTTAATCCTTCCTTGGCTGTTTCCTTTCTTCCTTATGTTTCGGTCTATGACTGACAAACAAACAGATCTTTTTAAAAATAATAATAACGAAAATAAAGTAAAATAAAGTTTGCGTTTCCTTAGTTTATGTGTTACATTGTATGTATAAGATAAATTAAATAATAACAATAAAATAATAAAATAATATGTATAAGAAAAATGATATCGTACTCGCAAAAGATAATAACACTTACCAAGTGATCGAAGAATTCACTAATGACCGATTAGGCAAGCAAGTTCTTTGCCGTCTTTATCGATCACAAAAGCGTGTTGCGTTCATGCCTTGGCAAATTAAAATTCATCCTTTATTCGCTTAATGCTTGACATAATCATTTTATCTGCCATAATAGGATTAATAATAACAATAATAGAATCATGCGAAAAGTAACAGAACAAATCAAACAAGCCTTTAATAACGGCACATCTTTAAAAGTCGGCAATACACGCACAGACGGGCAAACCGTTTGGCTACATGGCAACGCCATTATCAAGCGTGACCCTGACGGGTTGGTGCGTTGGTCGCTTGCAGGATGGAACACGCCCACCACACGCGAACGCGTCAATGGTATAGCGAATGCAGATGTTTGCCAATTCAAATTCGAGCCTGTACTAAATGGTCAAGTGATTGACTCATCCGATTGGTTCGCATCGCCTAATAAGTTGCCCGATCCTCTAGTATTCTAAGCTCTCACATAGTTGACCTATACAACAGCCCACTATGTGGGCTTTTTTGTGTCCTATCCTGCCATAGCATTGTGCAGTCGGTCTTGTCGTAAGTTCTTGAATGCCAACAACTTAGGGAAAAAATCCCTGGGCGGTTTTCCGTAACTCGTTGAACGGCAACGACTTACAACAGAATCGATACAGATTCCGTGCCAACTTCGCAACAAAATCGCAACAGGATTGTGCAAAAACATAGTTGAAAGGTAAGTGAGAAAAAGCTTGTGTTTTGCCGTTTTCTCTGATACATTGTATATATGATTAAGAATAATAAAGTTGAAGAAATAAAACAAGAATTGAATTTGGATCTCGACCTTGGCTTGGCATTGGCTGAAGCTGAAGGCAACCTGAACCACTTGGCTCGCGAGTCAAATTCATCCGATTGGAAAGGTACAATCACGCAAGGCATAACAATTCTTGACGCATTAAACGCAGTACAAAAAGCGAGAAAAGCTTTTCAGAAAATAAAGCAAAATAAATCAAAATAAAGTTTGCAATTACGCCCGAACTATGTTACCTTTAGGTATAGAATAAATTAAATAATAAATAATATGAATTCATCATCAATAAAATTCCGTATCAGAGAAACTGAAACAGACATCCGTAACGCTACCGATTCCTTAGAAATCGCCCGACTTGAGAAAGATCTCAAAGAGTGGAAACTCCATTTGCACAACGCTCAAATGATCGAACTCGAAGAGCGAGTTGGTTTTAGATCAATGGAGCGAAACGCTTAATCTTTTAAAAATTAAATAATATGAATAAAATACAAGTAAGAATAAAAGAATGGTCAACCCATACTTCAGTAAAAATCTTCGATCAAGGCATCGACTCAAACGGCAATGATCGCCCAAGGGTTCGGACTGCATCAAGTCAATCGCATCTTGATAAGATCATGCGAGACGAAGGTCTCAATCAATTCCGTTTTAATGTCGTCTTTCAATAATAAGAAAAAAAAAGCAAAATAAAGTTTGACTTTCAACCAAAACTAGATTAAATTGTATATATGATAAAGAATAAAACATTCGTAGCAAGCGTTCATGTCTCTTCCCTCGATGGCGAAGCAATTTCCTTATGGAATAGCAATACCAAGTCATACATCGACATAGACAAGACACATCACGCAATCACTATAGAAGCTGAAGACAAGCACGAAGTAAGGCGAAAAGTTGCTCGCATGATTCGCACGCTTCAACCAAAGTTGCAATTTCAAACAAGCATCCAACGCAAAGATGGCGATAATGCTCAATACTACATCCAACAAATTTGGGAAAAATAAATTATCTTTTTTCTTGCGTAAAACTTAAAAAACTGCTTTAATAATAAAATGATAAATGTACATCCAAACCCTAACTTTGCTAATTGGTTCAATGTCGTCTTTAATGGCAAATTAATTGATGGAGCAAAATCTCACGCTAAAGCCTTGCGAATCGCAAAAAGATTAAGTGCTAAAACAAAAGCCCCGATTCTCTCAAGCAAATAAAATTATGAACGAAAAACAAAAATTGCAAAAAATAATTGACGATCACGCCGAGCCTGCAGAAAATGGCTCTATTCTATCAAGAATGTATGTTATCGCAGCACAAATGGAACTTGATAAGATAGCTCAAAATGAGCTTGCCGACTATGTAGCTCATACCCCACTGCCCGATCCCCTCATCTTAGTTGACTAATAAGTTTTCGTAAGTAACTGAATACCAACGACTTAGGGAAAAAATCCCTAGGCGTTTTTCCGCAACTCGTTGAACGGCAACGACTTACAACAGAATCGATACAGATTCCGTGCCAACTTCGTAACAAAATCGCAGTCGAATCGTGCAAAAAGATAGTTGAAAGGTAAGTGAGAAAAAGCTTGCGTTTAGCCACTTTATGCACTACATTGTATATATGATAAATAATAAAACTAAAACTTTCACAGGTAATGTTCACATCTACTCAAATGATGATTCGAAACTTCCTTTGTTTAATACTAATACGAATACATTCATTAACTCGGTAAGGACTAACAATGTAATCGAAGTTCAAGCTGAAAACAAAAACGAAGCAAGAACGAAAATTAATAAGATTGCCGAAAATCTTCAATCTAAGGTAACTCTCGGACATAACAAGCAAGCCACAAAATACATCAATCAGATCTTTGTAAAATAAAGCTTGACCTTTATAAAAAATACTATACTCTCTTACTTATAACATTAATAATAAATAACAAAATAAATAAAATGAAAATTGCTAAAACTCAAATGAATCGAATCTCTCAATTTATAAAATCAAGCTCCATTAGCAAAGGAGGACATGGAAAAAGTTTGGAGATGTTCCTTGCTGACTACTTCGGCTTTCCCGAATACGATCAATACAAGTCTAAGGTTGACTTTCCAAAAGAAATCGTTGCACAAGGAAATGTTTCATCTGATTGGGTTGCAGATTGGGAAGTAAAATATTATAACATCAATTCGTCTGTTGTAATACTTGGCGATCTTGAAAGAAAAATGCAATGCCTTAAAGATGGCTTGGTTATAGTGATTGGGCTTTACGATGGAACGCCCGACAATCTTGTAGATATTAAATTTATCAAAATCAAAGCTGATAATTCTTTACTAAAACATTTTAACACTTGGAAGAAAGCCTCTGAATTCGTTAAAGATAGAGGTAATACAATAGAAGAAACTCGCCAATTCGTCAAAAATGTAAACGCAAAAATCAAAAGCGAATTCTTTGTTAGTAACATTTCAAGAAAAAATAGATGGAGCACTTCAAAAGGAACAATGCAAGGCGAAGCTCGTCAAGTCTCTTTGTCTATCAAAGCCAATGACTTAATGAAAATATAACTTAAACCCTCACATAGTTAACCTATGCAATAGCCCACTATGTGGGCTTTTTTGTGCCATATCCTGCTATAGGATTGTGCAGTCGGTTTTGTCGTAAGTTCTTGAATATCAACGACTTAGGGCAAACTGCCCTCCGGAGTTTTCCGTAACTCGTTGAATAGCAACGACTTACAACAGAATTGATACAGATTCCGTGCCAACTTCGCAACAAAATCGCAACAGGATTGTGCAAAAACATAGTTGAAAGGTAAGTGAGAAAAAGTTTGCGTTTTGCTTGGTTATGCCTTATGTTTAAGTATGATTAAAAATAAAACAAAAGCTTTTGTCTTCGACTTTGATGATACTTTAGCATTCACAGATGCAAAGGTTCATGTCATGAGTGAACAAAATGAATGCGTTGCAAGCTTAACTCCTCAAGGGTTTAATGACGCAAAGCTAAAAGATGGTCAATGGTTCGACTTCTCAGACTTTGACAAATCAAGTTTTATTCTTAACGGAACACCAACAAAACTAATAGACTTAGCGAAAGATGTTTTTAATGAAGGTCATTCTGTTTTTATCTTAACTGCAAGAACAGATTCTGCATCTTCTGCGATAGCCGAGTTTTTGGGATGCTTCGAGATAACTGCAAAAGAAATTCATTGCGTTGGATCTAAAGGTTCAGACATTGCAAAGTCAAAAAGAAAAGTTTTACTATCAATAATTGAAAACTTCGATAAAATTTGGTTCTTCGATGATGACGAAAGAAACATTCAATTAGCAAAAGATTTACCACTTACTGCAAAAAAAGTTTGACACAACCCATTAAATACATTAGATTAAGATATGATTAAAACAAAAGAACAACTCTGTAACGAAATCGATTTCGGTACTGCTCTAGCACAACTTGAAGGATCGATTGATTTTCTCAACTACATGGCACAAGAAAAATCAGATGCTCCTCGGACTCTAACTGAAAAAATGACTATCGAGGGAATGCTCGAACGCATCAAAGAAATCCGTAAACTTTTTAAAGAAATTAAAAAATAAGTTTGACACAACAACCCAAAACCTATAATATCAATACTATGAATAAAATAAAAGAACTCACCGATTTAATCGCAAACCACCAACCACAAGCAGACGCAGGACATACAGGCTCTAAGCAAATAGTCGTGAATGCTCAAATGCAACTTGACGAAATTGAATCGAATGCAAAAGCCCAAATGCTTTTAATCTCACTTTTTGCTTGTTAAGGCTTGACTCAATCAATTAAATTAACTAAAATACAATTATGACAGAACTCGAAAGAATCGAACTAATACGCAACGCAGTTGCAAATAATAACGCACAAGTCTCAGCTTCTCTTTCTCTTCAGATCGAAGACTTGAAAGCTGAAAAGTTGGCTGAAGACTTAATCCTTGAGCATGGTTTGCTTGATGTATCAAAGCGAGAAATCACAGACGAGGTTTCAGAATTGGCATCTAGTCACGACAGGGCAGACGATGAAGAAGACTTCGATAATGATGAAAACTTGCGAGATATGCAAGCAGTTAGCCCATTAATGAGGGAAATCTTTGAAGACAATAATTCAATTGCATAAGTGGATATACTAACAATTATGGTCGTAAGTGGATTAATAGGATTAGTCAAAGCTTTAACGGAAAAAGAAGATTAATGATAATACTAGAAATAAGTTGCATAATAATATCACCGATTTTGTTTGTTGCGTTAATTCTTTAGGGCGATAGGTCAACCCGTGAGAGTTCGCGGGTTGACCATTCTTTTTCTCATAAAGTATTGATACTCAACGACTTAGGGCAAAAAGCCCAGGGAGTTTTTTCATAACTCGTTGATACTCAATCACTTAGGGAAAACTGCCTAGGGCTTTTTATAAAATGTTAATAATCAACGACTTATGTAATTATTGTACTATTCTATTATTTACTGTATTTATATTTGGCTTTTTTGTATTTGGGGTCCGGAAAACTGTATTTGTATTTAACCTATTTAACTTTTAAGTTTGGCTATTCCATTATCAAGCCAATAGTAAAAGGCGAGTGAGTTATTGCTCTGTCAAGGTTTGATTCTAGATTTCGGATTACATTGATGATGTAATCGAGGTTGCCAATGATTCCCATTGCTTTTCCGCTCTTTAATACTTGGTAAGTTCTTTTTTTCATAGTTCGTTGATTACTTCGGTGTTTATCTCTTCAATATTTACAAGTGCATCGTCCCATCTGACTCCGTCAAGAGTTTCCTCATCTGACACGACCCTCTTAAAGGTTTCATAGTCTCCGCACTTCTTTGCGGTTGCATAATAATATTCATTGTTTTGGATCCATAATGCTATGTTCCAAGTTTCTCGGTTACTCCATCCGTTATAGCTCATATCTTTATTGTCTTGCATAGTTTAAAGGTCTTCGTGGTAAATGTAGATTGGATTGTCGTTATAGGTTAAATGTGCGTGCTTAACAAATGTATTGCTTTCAATGTTCTTTTTAAATGTTGAGTTGGAAATGAACACATCTGTTTGCTCGGTCTTCTTCTTGGCTTTAATAATTATTACGCAACCATCGTTGCTTTTGGTAATTAGATGTTTTTTTTCGTTCATTTAGTTGCGATAATGAGATGAGTCTTGTGATTCGGTTAGAGTTTCATAAGCGTGTGCTTTTTGTGCAATAGCCTTTAATGCTCCACCAATAACATTCAACATTGAAAGCTGATCGTTGTCAAGCATATTCTTGTCGGTCATTGGTTCGATCATGTTGTCGTGAATGAATGCCATAACTAATTCGTTTGCTTCTAGCGAGTCAACATCCTGAACTTGCAAGTGGTTTGGGTCATTAAGATACATAGTTTAATTTTGTTTTGTGTTTTAGTTTCCTATCAAGAATTTTGTTTTTCATCTTGAAGGGTCGAGCCTTAGTGAAAAGGATTTGATGTCTGAGCTTTATCTTTTTCGCTTTCATAAGTATTAGTATGACAGAATTTTTTGTGAAGTCAAGTGTTTTTTTCTAGTGAATAATAAAATGATACCAAACACGGAGGGAGTCGAACCCACAAGAGGATAGTTAGGACTGCAATCCGCACCTCTCCTAATCACCACTAATTTGCAGATTAGTTTGATCGTGTTGGTAAGTATCAGTATGTCAGAATCTCAACCAAAGTCAACCCCTAAATGAAAAAAAAATAAAAATAGTTGTAAGCTCTTGATGTTCAATGACTTGCGCGAAATCGCCCAGGGCTTTTTGCCCTAACTAGTTCATAACCAAGCGTTTATAACATCTGCATAAATGCATAATAAAATATATGCACTAAAGGTTAATAAAATTGATGTAAATAATAATACTTTAATCATATCAGTACCCTAACCATTCTAACACTTTTTGTGCATTATACTCTTCTTTGTCACCCATGTCTAAAATGAATTGGTGAATATCTTGGCAACCATGCTTTGAGAGTTCTTCAAACGCTCTTGCTTGGCTAATCATTAAATCTTCGGCTGATTCGTAATATGCTTCACTCATGAGTCTATCCCTTCTACTACAAATCCTGTTGCGTCTTTCTTTGCCATACCTTTCTCGATCAAGCCAACGACCACACCTTTCTTGTCAAGAAAACGCAAGTCAGTTTCATCACCATTGACGACCTCAAAACCTTTCCATGTTTTGGGTAATTGATTGCGAAATACAACGGCAACATTGCCACCCATTAAAAGAACCATCTCACACTTTTTGTCATTATTCTCTGATCGAGAAAAAGTTAAATGATAATTAGAGGGAAACTTTGCCTCGCCCTTAATGAAAGGCTTGTCGAGAAAAGAACACATTCTTTTAAATGATTTAGTATAATCATAAAACTTAGTTTGGGGAAACTTATCAAAAATTGTTTGAGGCTTTTCTTCATCAAAAAATACTGACTCCCACATGATGTCGCTTGTAAGATTAGGACGAAAGACAGCTTCCATACTTTTCTTTTGTGCCGACTTAATTGAGGAAGTAATTTCTTTCGATAGTTTTGCGAGAAAGTCAAATTGCTTTTCAAAGAACAACTTTGTTTTGTTGATGCGTGAATCTTGAACAGATCCCATTTGACCACGACCTGCCGTATTCAAGCAAGACATTGTGCAACCTTTGGAACGCCATTGGCAAGTTTCGTAGCCCGAAAGATTTGCTGGAGCTAAGTGGATTCCTTTTGTGATGTAACCGAGTTTTTCTCCTTTGAGAATTTTTTGATTACCTGATGTGAGAAGTGTTGTTTTAATCATGTCTTAATTATGGTTGAATTAGTTGCTTCTGTCAAGCTTTTTAATAATGTTTTTTGCTTTTTCGATTCCTTTTTCTGTACCGAATTGTCCGAGCAATCTCTTGAAAGTTTCCCATGAAATAGTATTAGAGGGAAGTTCTTGAAATTGTTTCATTCTTTGCTTTGCTTGTTCGTCTTTCATAAGTATAATTATGACATCATATAGAGGTAAGTCAACCCTAAAATTAATAAAATTAAAAAAACTTTATGACGTTACTCGTTAACTATCAACGACTTACGCAAAAAAGCCTAGGCCGGTTTTCCCTAACCTCTTGAACCTCAACGACTTATGCAATAATAAATGTGGGCACAAAAAAGCCCCCCAATCGGGGGGCAATCATTAATCTTTCCGCTACGCAGATTGACTAATTAACCTAGACTCACTGACCTTTTAAAGGATTTATCTGCACAAGTCGCTCGAAGAACATGGCGACGATTGACTCGACGATTCGCTCCATTCATGTCCGAAAACATTACATGGCGAGCAGTAACACTCTTGACTTTTGCCGAGAAGACCTTGCGTTGCTCCCCTTGTTTAACTAGAAGAGAAACGAATCGTCCTTTGAGACTATCAACTACATTTTTGAGTTTTGCTTGATTTTTCATAATTTTAATTTTTGTTAGGTTTATGTTTGGTTTGTGATTAAGAATGATTACTTTACAAGTGCGACTTCAGAGTCAAGAACACCATGCAATGCGAGAGAACGATTTGGTAAGGCATGAACTCCACCTTTAAGAACATGAGTGAAGCCGTTATACAATGAGTGCATATTCCGAGGAGAAAAGTCATCATGTTCGGGTTTGTGCCATTGCTCAACTACATCAGCGATTTTGCCTTTGCTGATCGCACCATTTTGAAAAGCACGGATAACAAGGTCATGGGCTTGCTCGTTGCCGAGTTCGTACTCTTTGTACGCTTCGATGCGTTTCTCATCGCTTGCCCATGTCTCAGTCATCTTGCCGAGAGTGCGAGCGATAACTTGAGACAAGTCAGTCAAAATGTTTTTTGTGTGCCTTCTTGCAAGAGTCACTTCGTTGGTGAAGATAAGGTTCGAGCAAACAAATGGAGCGTTGCCCATGCACAAACCTGCTGGAAAGCATTTGTCGTGCGAGTTGCGAAGACCGAGAACTGTGCCACGATCATCAACATCGGAACCTGTGTTCTTGACATGGAAGAGACCGAAGTAACGCTGACCGAATCGGTGAAGAGAATGGTAAGTGTCTACAATTTCCCAACCATTTTCTTGGATTTGGTTTTGCACACGATCAACAAGGAACGCATGACCGATTGGTTGCCAAGACTCAGTCTTTTCGGGAGTCTTTACGGACTTTACTTCGCTAAAGTCAATTCTTTTTGTGCCACATACGGAGAGATCAATTTTTTTATTCATAGTTTTTTTAGTTTTGGTTTATCGCTTTGTAAGATTTAATTATACGAAAGTTTTTGGTTTTTGTCAAGCTTTTTTTTCTTCGATTAAGTTTTTTTTGTTTCGACTAATTTTTTTTAAGTTCAGTTATCGTCTTGATGTATACTAGTATGACAGAAAATGATGTCATGTCAACCCTTTTTTTTCATAAAATTAAAATAGTTGTAAGTATATGAATATCAATGACTTAGGAAAAACCGCCCAGGACTTTTTTGCGTAAGTCCTTGGTGGTAAGTGATTTAGGTAAGCTTGGTGGACCCGCTCGGGCTTGAACCGAGGACCCTCCGATTATGAGTCGGACGCTCTAACCAACTGAGCTACGGGTCCCAAGTTAACTAAACTCTTTTTTCGAGCAAATAAAGCTCACTAAGGAGCAAATTATGTGCAAGTTTTTGAGAGAATAAACCTTTGCCTCCAAGCCCACGCATTTCTGCTTGAGCAAGAGCGTAACCCATGTTACGAATTTTAGTGCGAAGAGTTGCGATTCTTGTTGTATTCATTTTCTTATCCTTGGTTGTAGTGGTTGTATGCGTTGCACGCTTGATCTGCTGAGTCAAAACTAACTGCTATTAAATCTCTTTGACTATATGGATGCCACGATGTTGGCGACTCCTCGAAATACAATTCCCATTGCTCGGAGTCTTCGTTAAAACTTGGAAGGTCAAGAGGTTTGCCTTCGCATACTGCTTCGATGTAGTTATTCATAATTATTTTAATCCCTCCATTTTGTTGAGAAGTTGATCGAGAACGGACTGCCGATTGCCTTTAAAACCAAATTCTGATTTCGCAATCGAATAGCAAGATTTGCCTCTCGACATCTTTAGTCCTCTCATTTCTAGCTTTATTCCTCTTGCGATAGTTCTTAATCGGAATGCGTTAATTTGTTGTGGTGTGTCTAGTGTCATGCTCATAATGTATAGTTTGTCAGATTTTCAGTAAAAGTCAAGCATTAATACCAACAAGAGTAAAAAATTCTGTGTTTCTTTTTTAGTGCCTTGCGAGCATCCTTGACAAATTGCAAATCGCTTTCTTTGTACCAATAATCGTTATCGGAATGAGGTTCATCGTTTTCGTCAGTCCAAAAATAAGAATCAGAACCCCAAAAGAATCCATTTGATTCGGGAAGCTCGAAATTAAGAATCGCATCTTCAAGAGAATTAATATCTTCTTCCGTTAATTGCAAGGGAACGCAATTAAAAAGAACTTCGGCATCGTCATCGTCACCATGTTTGTCTTCGTTTGGGCAACCCTTGCTTTCCCAAAGGTCTTGCATCCATCCTTGCAAGCGATTGTGCTTTCGCCATTCTGCAATTTGAATATCATTATCTGAGTTGCGTTTGCGTGGTGGTCGTGAGTATGCGTATTGATCTAATCCCATAATTTTTTCCTTGTTGTTAGAGTTGTGCTGATTGAAAAGAAGACTCTATTCTAAGCTCATTCTGCAATGAGGTCAAGCTTAAAACGATATCCTCCAAAACTTCTTCGGCTGATTGAAATGTACTTCCAAGTGGAAACTTTTCGGGATGACGCTCGTTCTGCTCCAAGCATACCTTGGACATTGGATCTGCGTATGCCATTTCTCCCCGGACGATGTCCATGATGGTTTGTCTTATCTTTGCTTGTGTCATAATTACTTACTCCAATCTACTGAATAGATATCTTCTTCGCCTTGTCCAAAAATCATCTCAAAGATTTTAATAAGCTCAGGTGATGATAAAATAGGAAGGTTCTCTTGGATTTCCTTTAGGAGTTGTGTTTTGGTTGTTTGTGTTTCATTCATAATACTGCTAATACTTGTTTGGGTTCTAATCTTACGGCAATAGCATAGTCTACCATTTGTTCCGTGTCCTTGTCAACAAAATTCTCATACTTATATGGATTATAGGAAACAGGTCTTGCAGTGGGATGAGAATCTCTCCAATCGCCCATTTGCCAATTCTCTACATAGCCCTCGATTCCTGCGTGAACATTTTTACGCTGTTCTTTTAAAACTCTTTCTCGCCCACTTTTGCTAACCTTGAAAGTGCAACTATGCATTGCTAGTAATTTGGCATGAGCTTTAACTAATCCGTCTTGCTTGATGCTCCAACATTTCTTGTGAAGATTCTTGTAAACAAAAACAGGACTACCAAAGTCAATCTTATATCTTTTTTCGTTAGGCTTTGTCTTGATCATAAATACAAGTATGACAGGTTTTTACCTCAAGTCAACCCTTTTCTTCATTTTTTTCTCCGATTTATGTCGACGGCATCGACAGGTCAATCCGTATATGTCGATAGAATTAGATTTTATCGACACATCGAAGTTGGGGCATTTTTTTCTAAAACATTGCAAGTCGTTAGTAGCCAATTAGTTATGAAAAAACGCCTAGGCGGATTTTACGCAACTCGTTGTTATTCAATAACTTATGTAATTTATGTCATTTTAATTTGATTATGTTTATTATTTTTCTTCTTATATTTGGCTCTTATATTTGTGTTATTTACTATTGATATTTGAACAAGATAAGTTTGTTATTTAGAAGTCGTCCCTTTCTTCTCTAATGAATTGTATAAGGCCTGCGATTGCGCTCAAGATAATTATTGTTAACACTCTATACCGTCTTGGAGTACTTCTTCCAAATCTCTAGATCAAGGTCAGTCACTGACTTTCCTAAGGTTCGAGCATGCATCTTGAATGCATTAGCGTAATAGTTGTAGATGCCGACGTTCGAAGGCGTGCTTTTTGGGGCGTCCTTATGCCCTTGGTCACGAAGGAACCTTAAGATATGTGTGTCGAGCATCGGCTCGTCAAAGTCTTCGCGACTATGAGAAAGAAAGAACCTTGCCGTTTTAAACCCGATACCAGCAACCTCTAAAAGTTTGTTCAGGGTGACGGTTTGAAGGTCTTGTATCTTGGACACAGCAACATAAGAATTGTATCTTTGCTTGTATGGACTAAGCTTTGCCCAATGCATGATCTCTTGCAGCCGGCCCAATTCAATCAATTTTCTTATACAATTAAATGGTAATGTTTCTTTTGTTATGTTTTTTGCTCTCTCGATAAACACTTCTAATTTAGGTGCTTCGATTGAACTTTTCTTTCCCGCTACATTGATACCAAATAAAATAAATTCTTCTAATTGATATTGTGTTCTATTATAGTTTGTTACTTCTGCTGGATTAATCATATGTTTTTTTATGTTAGGTTATTGTGCAATGTGAAATACTTCTCTAAGCTTACTCATTTCATCTGATGCAAAGAATACTTCTCTGCAATAGTCAATGTCTTTTGATTCAATATGTTTAATGAGTTTTACTGCTTGATGAACAGGAACTCGATCACGGGGCATTCCACCCCATTTGATTACGACCTTCATATTAGGAAAGTTGTCGTTGATTTCAGCAAGTTGAGCTGAGTTGATGTAACCGTAGTTTGTGAGAATTTGTTTAATCGTTTCCATAATATCTAGTATGACAGATCTGTAGGTATTGTCAAACAAAAAACCCGACCAAAGTAATTTACCTTGATCGGGCTTAACATGAATAATAATAAATAAAATGGTGTGGGGAAGGATTACTGTATACCTTCGACTTTTCGGCGTGAACATCAGTTCATAGAGTACCTACTTCGCACCACAAACGAGACTTGGAATTGTCTCTAGCTCATCCGATTGGACTCTGCTAATCTACCACAGAAAGTTTGCGTACCTTAGCTCGCTCACGACAAGCTTGCTCAGTCACCCACAGGAGAAGTATATCTACCTCTCCAAAGTTTTTAAAATGTTAAAGATCGATTATTTATTTTGATTAAGTTTGTTTCTTAATTATGTATCTATTATACTCTATTATTTGTTGAAAGTCAAGAACTTTTTTGAATTATTTTCTGAGTCACATAAATAACAGGGGCCGTGACCACTCTTGGGGCAAGAATGAGTAAATTGTATTTGTTTGTTTGGAGTGAATATTTTATCAGAACAACTATTAAATAAAAAAGATAATAATATTAAATATTTCATTAGTTTGGCATCAATAATTCTTTTAATTCTTCTATTGTTTTATTTGTAAGAAGTGATATTTGTTCTAATGTAATGTTCCAATTAGTATCGAAGATATGTTCTATCTCCTTGTTCGTCCATTGTTGAGGTTGTTGAAATATATTTATGTTCATGTTATTTAATTGTATTTTTATTTATTCTCATCAAGTCTTCTCGTATTTGATTGATGTATTGGTATGAGGCTTTAGCATCAATGATTGTGTTGTTTGGATATTGTGTGCAATGATAAAGATCATCAACAAATTCATTTAGCTTGGCGAGTTTAAGATAAACATATTCTTTTTCGGTCAACTCGTTTCTCAACTCAGACTCGCTTGCGAACAAACCAACCTTTGGGGATAGCGACTTAATCATTAAATAAAAATTCCTTTCAATCTTAATCTTGCTCGACTTGCTTCGACTCGTGCAATGCGAACTGCATCTGCTTTTTGAGATAGTTTTGTTGAATAGTATATACTATCCTCGTCAACTGATCCATAATTCGCAAACTTACCTTGCTTATTCGCAGGTGTGTGTTTACCACTTTTAATATCTGCCATTACTTGGCTCGCTCTCGCATTTTTCGCAATACTCATAATTTTATCTTTTTTTGTTTGTTATTAAGCAATTATTGGTTTATGTATTCTAGTATATCAGAATGTAATATATTGTCAAGTCTTTTTTTTAAGAAACGAATCCGTATGTTGGTAAATCAAATTCATGATCGAACATTCCTACTTCGTCCCATCCA